>Ga0182006_1000316_pt1 | contig 42307 bp, 38 predicted proteins | sample Sormic07211104_1_FD_123022 | JGI IMG/M metagenome (GOLD analysis project Ga0182006, IMG submission 123022) | Rhizosphere microbial communities from Sorghum bicolor, Mead, Nebraska, USA - 072115-104_1 MetaG | ecosystem: Host-associated > Plants > Roots > Rhizosphere | place: USA: Nebraska...
AGGTGCTTCCGATGGGACCGGCCGCCTCGCAGGTCGCCATCAAGATGCTGGGCACCAACGGCGGCGGGTTCTTCAACGCCAACTCGGCGCACCCTTATGAGAATCCGACGCCGTTCTCCAACTTCATCGAGATGCTGGCGATCTTCCTGATTCCCGCCGGGCTCTGTTACACCTTCGGCGTGATGGTCGGCGACCGCCGCCAGGGCTGGGCCATCCTCGCGACCATGCTGGTGATCTTCGTGCCCTTGACCTTCGGCCTGGTGGCGGCCGAGCAGGCGGGTAACCCGGCGCTGCACGGGTTGGCCATCGATGCGCACGCCTCGGCGCTACAGAGTGGCGGCAACATGGAAGGCAAGGAGACCCGCTTCGGTATCGTCTCGTCCGGGTTGTTCGCCGCGATCACCACGGCCGCATCGTGCGGTGCCGTCAACGCCATGCACGACTCGCTGACCCCGCTGGGCGGCCTCGTGCCGATGTGGCTGATGCAATTGGGCGAGGTCATTTTCGGCGGCGTGGGTTCCGGCTTGTACGGCATGCTCGCCTTCGCCGTCGTCGCGGTCTTCATCGCGGGCCTGATGGTCGGCCGCACACCGGAGTACCTGGGCAAGAAGATCGAGGCCCACGAGATGAAGATGGCCAGCCTGGCCGTACTCCTGCCTTGCGCCCTGGTGGTGATCTGTACCGCCATCGCCGTGATGACGCCTGCCGGTGTCGCCGGCGTCGCCAACCCGGGTGCGCATGGATTCAGCGAGATCCTCTACGCGGTGAGTTCCGCCTCGAACAACAACGGCAGCGCCTTCGGCGGCCTCTCGGCGAACACGCCGTTCTGGAACGTACTGCTGGCCATCTGCATGTACTTCGCACGTTACCCGTTGGCGATCGCCATGCTGGCGATGGCCGGCTCGTTGGCGGCGAAGCGTCACGTGCCCGAATCCGCAGGCACGCTGCCGACGCATACGCCGTTGTTCGTGGTGCTGCTCGCGAGCGTCGTCATCGTCGTCGGCGCACTCACCTTCCTTCCGGCGCTCGCCCTCGGGCCGATCGCCGAGCAATTGATGTCCGCCACGGGGCACTGATCCATGAATCATCCGACTACGACCCGGCGCGGTCTCGATCGCGCCCTGGTGGCGCGCGCCTTGGGCGACGCCTTCATCAAGCTCTCGCCGCGCCTCCAGTTCCGCAATCCGGTGATGTTCGTCGTTTTCGTGTGCAGCGTCCTGACCACACTCCTGTGGGTACAGGCGCTGGCGGGGCACGGCGAAGCACCCACGGGGTTCATCTTCTGGGTGAGCCTGTGGCTCTGGTTCACGCTGCTCTTCGCCAACTTCGCCGAAGCCCTGGCCGAAGGTCGTGGCAAGGCCCAAGCCGACGCCTTGCGCGGATCGCGCCGCGATGTGGCCGCGAAGAAGCTGGCAAGGGCCGAGCGCGACGCGCCGATCGTCTTCACGCCGTCGAGCGAGCTTCGCGCCGGTCACTTCGTACTCGTGGAAGCGGGCGACATCGTGCCCGGCGACGGCGAGATCGTGGTGGGCGCGGCGAGCGTCGACGAAAGCGCGATCACCGGAGAGTCCGCGCCGGTGATCCGCGAATCGGGTGGCGACCGCAGCGCCGTGACCGGTGGCACCCGGGTGCTGTCCGACTGGGTCGTCATGCGGATCACCAGCAATCCGGGCGAGAGCTTCCTCGATCGCATGATCTCGATGGTGGAAGGCGCCTCGCGGCGCAAGACACCGAACGAGATCGCGCTGACGATCCTGCTGGCCAAGTTCACGCTGATCTTCCTGCTCGCCTGCGCCACCCTGCTGCCGTACTCCATCTACAGCGTGCAGGCGGCGGGCATCGGCCATCCCATCACGCTGACCGTGCTGATCGCCCTGCTGGTGTGCCTGATCCCGACCACCATCGGTGCGTTGCTCTCGGCGATCGGCATCGCCGGCATGGACCGGATGATCCGGGCCAACGTCATCGCGACCTCCGGCCGCGCGGTGGAAGCGGCCGGCGACGTGGACGTGCTCCTGCTCGACAAGACCGGCACGATCACGCTCGGCAATCGCCAGGCCGTCGCCTTCCATGCGGCGCCGGGCATCGAGGAGCGTGAACTGGCCGAGGCCGCCGAGCTTGCCTCGCGCGCCGACGAGACACCGGAAGGCCGCAGCATCGTCACGCTGGCCGGGAAACGTTTCGGTGGCTCGGAGCGTCGCGTGATCGATGCGCGCGCCGAGTTCGTGCCCTTCACCGCGCAAACCAGGATGAGCGGCGTCGACGTCGGCACCCGGCACATCCGCAAGGGCGCGATGGATGCGGTGGAACGTTACCTGGAATCGCAGGACAGCCACCTGCCGCCGCTGGTCAAGCGCATGGCCGAGGATGTCGCGCGTCGCGGCGCGACTCCGCTCATCGTCGTCGACGGATCGCTCACCCTCGGCGTCGTGGAACTCAAGGACATCGTCAAGGACGGGATCAAGGAGCGCTTCGCCGAGATGCGCAAGATGGGCATCCGCACGGTGATGATCACCGGCGACAACCCTCTCACCGCCGCGGCGATCGCGGCCGAAGCGGGCGTCGACGACTTCCTTGCCGAAGCTACGCCCGAGGCGAAGCTCAAGTACATCCGCGACATGCAGGCGGAGAACCGCCTGGTGGCGATGTGCGGCGACGGCACGAACGACGCGCCGGCCCTGGCGCAGGCGGATGTCGCCGTGGCGATGAACAGCGGCACGCAGGCGGCCAAGGAAGCCGGCAACATGGTCGACCTGGATTCGAACCCGACCAAGTTGATCGAGATCGTAGGCATCGGCAAGCAGATGCTGATCACGCGAGGATCGCTGACGACGTTCTCCATCGCGAACGATATCGCCAAGTACTTCGCGATCATCCCGGCGGCTTTCGCAACGACCTACCCGGCGTTGAATGCGCTCAACGTGATGCATCTGGCCACGCCGCAGAGCGCCATCCTGTCGGCCGTGATCTTCAACGCGCTGATCATCATCTTTCTCATTCCGCTTGCCCTGAAAGGTGTCGCCTACCGCGCGCTGGGCGCCGGCGCGTTGCTGCGCCGCAATCTCCTGGTCTATGGCCTGGGCGGCATCGTGGTTCCGTTCATCGGCATCAAGTTGATCGACATGTTGCTGGTCCTGTTCGGACTGGCCTGAACCGAGGTCGCCATGCATTCCGTAAAGCTCACCGTACTCATCGAAGACACCGACGACCTGGACATGGAAGTCAGGGTCGTGGTGCCCCACGCCGAGCACATCGCAGGCAACGTCACGCCGCTGCCGCCGCGCGCGGTCGCCGTCGCAAACCCTCCCATCGAAGACGACTACGCGCTCGGCGGCTACGCCGGCATCTGATTCGTCACGTCATAGCTAGAGCATTCCCATGAAGATCGTTTCCTTGACCGCCTCGGCGGTTGTCTCCTTCCTCAGCCTGGGTTCGATCGCACAGGCCCAGGACGCCTCGCCGGTGACCGGCAATGTGGCGATGGTTTCCGACTACATGTTTCGCGGCCTGACCCAGACCTGGGGCCACCCTGCCATCCAGGGCGGCGCCGACTACACGAATCCCAACGGATTCGCGGCGGGCACCTGGGCGTCCAGCATCAGCGACAAGAGTTATCCAGGCGGTTCCATGGAGTTGGATCTCTACGCCAGTTTCGGTCGCCCCATCGACGCCGACTGGTCCTGGCGGGTCGGCCTGTACGGCTATGTGTATCCCGGTGCGGATCTCGACGAAGCCGGTCTCCGCTCGCGCTCCTTCAACACGGCCGAAGCCAATGCCGCGCTGACGTGGCGCCAGTTCACCCTGAAGTACAACCGGTCGCTGACGGACTATTTCGCCGCCGACAAGGAACAAGGCTACGACGGCGATACGCGGGGGACGGGATACCTCCAACTGGACGGCACGTTTTCGCTGTCCGATACCTGGTCGTTGGCGCTGCACGCGGGACATACCCACTACACCGCGAAGCTGGCCACGCCGCTCTCCAATGGAGCGCGTGATGCGAGCTATAGCGACTACTCGGCGACGATCAAGTACCAGCTTGCCGCGCACTGGTCCGTGAGCGGTGGGGTTACACACGCTACGGACGATGCGTTCTATCACCGTGTGTCGAGCTTCGTGGACGCCAATGATTCACGCAATGTCGGTGGGACACGCGGCTTCGTCATGTTCCAGGGCACGTTCTAAGAAGGCAGGGTCATGAAAAAACTCATCAGGCAGTGCGTCGTACTGTTCATCGCCATGACGGTGTTTACCGGCATCCTGTATCCGCTGGCGGCCACCGGCCTGGCCCAGGCGCTGTTCCACGCCAAGGCCAACGGGAGCCTGCTCGAGAAGGATGGCAAGACGGTCGGCTCCACGTTGATCGGCCAGGCGTTTTCCGAGCCCAGGTATTTCTGGGGCCGTCCCTCGGCCACGGCGCCCAATCCGAACAACGGCGCCTCGTCGTCCGGCTCCAACCAGGGCCCGACCAACCCCGCCCTCACCGATGCGGTGAAGCAGCGAATCGACGCGCTGAAGCAGGTCGACCCATCGAACGACGCCTCCGTTCCCGTCGACCTGGTCACCGCATCAGGCAGCGGCCTCGACCCCGAGATCAGCCCCGCCGCCGCCGAATACCAGATCGCCCGTGTGGCCCGCATGCGGAATGTGGACCCAGCGAAGGTCCGCGAACTGGTGGCCGCCAACACGCAAGGCCGCCAGTTCGGCGTACTCGGCGAACCGCGCGTCAACGTGCTGGCATTGAACCTGGCCCTGGATCGCATGGCGCCCTGATGTCAGCGGACGCCGCTTTTGGTGGGAGCCGCAAACAGGTGGGAAGCCGCGTCAGCGGCGATGGCTGCTTGCCGTAACCTGGCCCGCTGCCGCGGGATCGCCGACAAAGTCGGCTCCCACAATCGCCGACAAGCTCGGCTCCCACCAAAGCGATTTCGGTGCTTCATCACCAACTGACGCGGGCGAACTCCGACTGTTGCCACCACGCCTGAAACCCGACCCCGCCGATACGCGCATCGCCATGCGGCACCAGGGTGAGCTCATCTAGGGTGGCACCGAAGTAAGGCGCCTGCACGTTGGCGACCACGTCGCACGGCGCCTCGATGTCGACGACGAACCGCTGGATGAGTTGCGACATGCGATCCCGCTCGGGACCCGCCACCTCGATCGAGCCATTGAGCGGCGCGCCGACCGCAAGGCCAGCCATCAACGCCGCGACCTCGTCGGACGCGACAGGCTGGATATAAGCGGGCGGCAGGTGGACCGTCTGGTCGCGCACGGCCGACGTGACGATAGCGACCAGGAATTCATAGAACTGGGTCGCGTGCACGATCGTGAAGGGAATGCCGGATTCCCTGATCAGGCGATCCTGTAACGCCTTGCCGCGCAGGTAATCGCTGCCGAGGGCGGCCAGCCGGTGCGTGCCGACGATCGACAGTGAAAGATGGTGCTTCACTCCCGCGCGGGCTTCGGCGTCGAGCAGGTTGACGGCAGCGGTCTTGAAGAACTCGAACGCGGCCAGGTCGTCGAAGGTGGGTGAGTTGCTGACGTCGATCACGACCTCGGCATCGGCGAGGCACTGATCGAGGCCGGTACCTGTGATCACATCCACGCCGGTGGCACGCGACGCAGCCGTCACGTCATGGCCCTGCGCACGCAGACGATCCACGATGTTCCGGCCGACGAGACCCCGCCCACCGATGACGACGATATTCATACGAGCCTCTCATCAGCGCCGCCAAGCCAGAAGGCGACGTTCCGGACGTACTGGTGAGTGGAGCGTAAGGCTTCCGGGAAGCGGATCATTCCGTCACCGGGTGCTTCCGACACGAATGAAGGGCTACCGGCAGCGATGTCCCAGTTGTAGTCCGCGAAATGATGGAACGTCGACTGCGCGATGGCCCGGCCACCCTGTTCGGACCGTTCGAACGCGACTGCCAGGTTGAACTCCCTTTCCGTGGCCTGGCTGCGCCCCCGCAGGATCACCCGGCTGGTCTCGTCCCCTGCAGGAGCACCGACCGCACCCTCGTGAGGGTGTGAGGGCAGGTAGCGGATGAAACCTTCCTCCGACTGCGGATCGCGCAGGACGGGATGCACATCGCCGACGGGCTGCACATGCTGGTAATCGCCGTTCGCCCCGGAGTGATAGTTAGGCCACGAGATATAGGTGGTGGCGCGATCGTCGACGCAGCACCGGCTCGGATCGGGATCGGGGTTGCGTGTATGGAAGTGGTGCGCCGCACCTACGCCGCCGAGCGTGCAAATCGAACTGCCGAGGTCCATGTGGTCCCGGGTCACCATCATGCCGCCACCACGCCGGCGGAACTGGCTTATCCCGTCGCAATCCTCGTCGGTAAGACCATCGCCGGTATCGACGGCGAAGAGCCATAGCTGATGGAAGTCCGACTCGTGGAGTCGCGAGAGGACGGAGTCGGCCTTTCCGAGCGGGTCGCGGTTGCGGGCGGTGACGCGGAAGGCCGACCGCCCGTCGTCGTCACGAAGGTTCTCCAGGAACGCCTTCAGGTGACTGAAACGCGAGATGTTCCAGTCGTCGGGGTCCCCTTCGATGGTGGTCTGCAACAGTAGGTTCTGCATGGCGGTTTTCTCTGGTAAAGGCTGCCTACCTGCTCGATCCGTGGCCTGGTCGGCGTTTGACTGACCGATCCTAGCGTGCTTTCGGTCGACGTATTGGTGTTTCGAGTGAAACACCGTGACGTGGGCAACGCGCGGCAGGGCAATGCATTTGTATCCATTTGTATCCGCACGCCTTGAGATACACATCGTTTCAAATCGTCCATTCCTGGACACCATCGGAACGGAACGGCCTTCATAGACTGCCCACACGTCGAGGCAAGCAAGCCGGGCGTCCGCAATCCAGAAAAGCCCACAGGAGAACGACGATGTCAGCCGCACACGCACACATGTTCCGGAAACCTTCCTTCGCCCAGCGCGCGCTCGCCGTTGCCCTCGGCTTCGCCATGATCGCGCCGACACTCTACGCGCAGCCTGCCGCCGCTTTCGATCAAGCGGCGGATGCCACGGCCAAGACAACCAAGGTCGACGAGAGCATCCGCCCCTTCCACGTCCATGTTCCGCAGGAGCAACTCGACGATCTGCGCCGCCGCATCGCGGAAACGCGCTGGCCGGACAAGGAGCTGGTGAAGGACGATTCCCAGGGCATCCAGCTGGCTCGCGTCCAGGAACTGGTCCGCTATTGGGGCACGGGTTACGACTGGCGCAAGGCCGAGGCCCAGCTCAACGCCCTGCCGCAGTTCGTCACCACGATCGACGGCGTCGACATCCAGTTCATCCACGTCCGCTCCCGCCACCCCAACGCGCTTCCCGTTATCCTGACCCACGGTTGGCCGGGCTCGCCCTTCGAGTTCATCAAGACGATCGGCCCATTGACCGACCCCACGGCCTACGGTGGCCGCGCGGAGGACGCTTTCGACGTGGTCATCCCGGCCATCCCCGGCTACGGCTTCTCCGGCAAGCCGACGGCCCTTGGCTGGGGGCCCGACCGCACCGCCCGCGCCTGGGACGTGCTGATGAAGCGGCTGGGCTACACGCATTACGTGTCGCAGGGCGGTGACCATGGTTCGGTGATCTCGGACGCGCTGGCCCGCCAGGCGCCGAAAGGATTGCTCGCCATTCACCTGAACATGCCCGCGACCGTACCGGGAGACCTCGCCAAGGCCATCAACAGCGGCGACCCGGCACCGGCGGGCCTGGCCCCCGACGAGAAAGCGGCCTACCAGTCGCTGAGCACGTTCTTTGGCCGCAACGCCGCCTACGGCGCAATGATGGTCACGCGTCCGCAGACCATCGGCTATTCGCTGTCCGATTCGCCGGCCGGATTGGCCGCATGGATGTACGAAAAGTTCGCGCAGTGGAGCGATAGCGACGGCGTGCCCGAACGTGTGCTGAGCAGGGACGAGATGCTCAACGACATCACGCTGTACTGGCTCACGAACACCGGTGCGTCGTCGTCGCGCTTCTACTGGGAAAACAACAACAACAACTTCAGTTCCGTTACCCAGCGGACTACCGAAATCAAGGTACCCGTCGCCATCACGGTCTTCCCGCATGAAATCTACCGTGCGCCGAAGAGCTGGAGCGAGAAGGCCTATCCGAGCCTGTATTACTACAACCAGGTGAGCAAGGGCGGGCACTTCGCGGCATGGGAACAACCGCAGATCTTCGCCGAAGAACTGCGTGCCGCGTTCAAGTCGGTTCGCTGAGAAACGATCGACCGTGCGATCCGGGCGGGAGCCGATGCGCTCCCGCCTTTCGCCGTGATGACTTTCATGACAGGGCGACGTCGCCCACTAGCGCATAGTTGTGCATGGGCCGCGCCGTTCCGTCGCTGGCCATGTAGAGGTCGTTGTCGCCGGCACCGTCGCGGATATTGCTCCGCGGACCACCGAGGCGCCCCGCTATCGACGGCGGTTCGGCCGGATCGCCCCAGCCCAGGCTGATCATGCTTGCGGTCGGTGGAAGGTCGACCTTGAGACGTAGTTGTAATGTGTTTCCGGCGATCACTCGCACCGACTCGATCAGGTTGTCGTCGCTTTCGCTGGACGGGACGATCGATCCACTGGCATCGCGAACGTCCAGTCCGTAGTTGCGTGTCGCCGCGACCCAGCTCGTATCCAACGTCAATATGCCAGCGGGAACATTGAACACCACGAAGATCGTTCGCGCATTCACCACGATCGCCTGCACCATGTCCAGCGAAGGGTTGCGCAACGCGACGCCTGCCGTGCGATCCTGTATCAGCTGATAAAGCGCACGTGCGAAGTAGCGGCCTTGCCACCGGTGGCTTTCATTGGTCAGGTGCAGCATCGGCTGGCCGATCGCCGATTCATCCGCATAGTCGAAGAGGTATTGCGGATTGCTCATTCGCAAATAGGGGCTGGCAAGGCATGCATCGCGCTGTGCGAGCGCGATGAATGGATTGCAGAAGGCCATGCTGGCAGTGCCGTAGCTGTTATGGCTGGATACCTGCGCAACCAGCCATAACGGACGCCAGCCTTGCTCGGGCAAGTCGACCTGACAAAGCTTCAACCAGTGGCAGCGTTCCAGCGCGATGAGCTTGCTCCTGTAACTCTTGCGTGTCTCGGTAAGTCCGGTGGAATCCGCTTCACCCTGTTGCCATGTCGTGGCCAACCAACCGATGCTTCCGCCTTCGATCTGCGCTTCGGCGCGCATCAACGACAACATCGCCTTGAGGCGTAGCTGGCTGTCGTTCCATCCTTGGTAGCCACCGAGGTTCGCGTCATCGAGGAAGCTGGCGAAGTAGCCGATGGGCCGGCCGCCCTCGCCGCTGGTGAAGGCGCTGTAGCGGCTGTATTGCGCGGCGAACGGAATAGCGCCCAGGCTGGCGGTGTATTCCACCAATCCGTCGGCGCACGCATTGGTGCCGACCTCACCGCCGGTGCCGTGACCACCGTCGTATTCCGCAAGGGGGATCAGGCTGGTCATCGCAGCCGGATCGATGCCGGGACGCACGCCGCCGTTGAAACCGACGTTCGCATACGCCTGTTGCAGGGTGAGCGCGGGATTTCCGCCAGTGCCCATGGCGTTCGACTGGCCGTGGAACATGATCAGTTCGCGGCGTGCGCGCACGATCGTTTCGACGGGTGGCACGCTCTGCGCGGCGGCGGGCTCGGCGAGCAGACTGGACAAGCCCAGCGTGCCGCCGACGCTGGCGAGACCGAGCCCTCCGGCGGCGGCGATACCACGACGGAGGAATTCGCGTCGCCGCCAGTCAGGTTCGGATCGTGCACACCCATTTGACCAGGAGTGTTTCATCGCGGCGGCCCGCCACGGGCGGGGATGATGAGTTGGCTACGAATGATGCGAGCGCCGGCGTGATGGCTTCGCCAGTTCAGGATGAGCGGCAATGCACAAATGTTTGTGAGCTATGCTCCCACTTGATGCCCTGGGGAGGGCACGGAGCTTGCAAAAGTCATGAACGCGACGACCGGTTCGAGGGCCTCTATCCAGCTTGGGGTATTGTTGCTGGGTGTTTTGACGGCGGCACCGGCATTTGCCGAACCGCCGCCTTGGCTGTCACCGATGGATGCTCTTTCAGCCAGTTCCGCCGTGGCCCGTCAGGTGTCCGGCGTAAGAGACGTGATCGTCAGTCCGCAAGGTTACGATGCGGGCATCGGGCAATGGATCACGCTGGTCAGGCCCGGCGATGGTGAAGGTTTCATCGTGACCATCGATGAAAACACAGGCGAGGTGTGCGCGCGTTACGAGCACCGTGATGGATGTGCCGCGACCGGCAACGTGAGCGAGCAAGTGCTCAAGGCCAAGACGACCGCCAAGGCTCGTGAAGAGGCGGGGCGACACCCGCCGGCTGATCTGCCATCGCTATGGATCGCCGTCCTCAGCGACCTGGTGCCGAAGGTTCCAGGCCCTTCTACGCCGAAAAGCCGATGGTATGTCACGGTCAATGCGGGTGACGGCAAGACAGTCGACCCGCCCGCGGCCGTCTTGTCGCGTTTCCACCCCGATGGGATTGATGTGCTTCCCGGAAGCAAGGCACCGAAACCCGCAGGTGCGGCGGACACACTCAACGGTCCCATGCATTACCACATCGATGTTCCACTGCGGCGGCCGGATGGAAATTACGATGTGACCTATGTGTACTACTGCGGAAGGCTTTGCGCCGGATCAACCACATTGGTGATGTCTCGCGACGCGGCTGGCTGGCATATCGTTTCGCGATTGACGAATTGGGTGTCCTGATAATCGATCGAGCGACGATAATGGCGGGAGGCGAAGTTAGCCTTCAGCCCGCGGAATGACGCAAGAGCTTCTTCAAGCCGCCGTCGACGATGTCCGCGAACACCTTCGGGTCGCCGTACGCACGTGCGGTAAGCATCGCGCCATAAACCATCGACATGAACGATTCTGCTTCCAGGCGGGCCGAGCCGCGCAGTTCGAAAAGGCCGAGTTGCGCTCCCTTGGTCAATACGGTTTCCAGCCAATTCGACAAGTCGCGGAAATGCGCGCGCACGTTATCGGCCAGGTCGGGGGGAAGGGTCGGAAGTTCGCTGGCGAGCATGCCGGCGACGCAGAACGGAGCGGACGCGTCGGCGATACACCGCTCCCAATACCCGGTGTAGAAGCGGAGTTGTTCTTCGGGGTCGAAGACGCCGCCATCGAGCGCCCGTGTCCGCGCGACGATCAAGGCGCGGGATTCCTCCACCACCGCCCGGGCGAGATCGGCCTTGGCCGGAAAGTGGTGGTGGATGCTCGCCTTGCGTACCTGCACCTGCTCGGCGACATCGGCGTAGCTGAAGCCGTTATAGCCGCGCGTCTGGATGAGGTAACGTGCTGAATCGATGAGTTTTTGTTGGGTGCTCATGGCGTTATTCTACCATGTGGTAGGTAGCTACCGGGACATCCTCGATGGGGAAAGCCAATAAACAAAGATTCATCTGGATGACGTTGACGCATTACCTACCTACTAGTAGGGTGTGGAGACTCTTCAAGGACTCATCCCCATGAATTCCCTCCGATCCTTCTATTACCTGCGCGCGGGCGTCGCCTTCGCCTGGGTGGCCGCGGTACTCCTGTCGGCGCCTGCACCCATAGCTCTCGCAGCGGTGTTGCTGGTCGTCTATCCCGCCTGGGACGCACTCGCCAACATCATCGATGCCCGCCGAAGTGGCGGCTTGCAGGCCAATCCCGGCCAGAAATTCAACGCTCTCGTCAGCGTGATCACGGCCGTGGCCATGGCCGTCGCGTTCGTCCTGCGGGGAAACGCGGGTGGCGTGCTGGTATTCGGCGCATGGGCACTGCTAGCGGGACTCTTCCAGTTGGCCGTGGGCATTCATCGCCGCAAACTCGGCGGCCAGGTGTTCATGATGATCAGCGGCGGTCAGTCCGCGCTCGCCGGTGTCATCTTCATCATCCAGTCGTTCGGCGCGGCGCCGGGTCTCGCGCAGCTTGCGCCGTACGCGGGCTTCGGCGGCCTTTATTTCCTTCTTTCCGCCTTGTGGTTGACCTTCCGGAAACCCCGTCCGTCACCTTCCATGTCCTAAGGTCCGACAGAAGGAACGATGCCGATCGTGCTCATCCATCGTTCCGCCAGCGACGGCCATCCGGTGATGGGGTCGGCCGTCTTTCGCAAACCGAAGGCATGGCCGCCCTTGGCGTACAGATGCATCTCTACCGGGACGGTCGCCTGCTGGAGTGCGAGGTAGTAGGTAAGCGACTCGCGGATGTCGTCCGTCGGATCGTTCTCCGCCTGGATGATGAGTGTGGGCGGGGCATGCGGGTCGATCGTTACGCCGGGATCGAGCGTCAATCCTGGTTTCTTCCAGAGATGGCCCGGATAAAGCGCGATGGCGAAATCCGGCCTCGCGCTTTGAAGGTCGACCGCATCGACAGGACGATAACTGCGCCGCGGATGATTGCTGACGTCCGCGACCATGCGGCCCCCGGCGGAGAAGCCGATGACGCCGATCTTGTGGGGGTCGATGCCGAGGGCGCCGGCTTGTTGGCGCAGCAGGCTGATCGCCCGTTGCGCATCCTGCAAGGCCATCGGTTCCGCGGGGTCGCGCCTGCAATTGCATTCGTCGTTCCAGTAGGGGCCCGAGCCGGGAACCCGATACTTGAGAACGACACAGGTGATGCCCTTGGGCGTGAGCCAGTCGCAGACTTCGGTGCCTTCGAGATCGATCGCCAATATCCGATAGCCGCCCCCGGGAAACACGACCACGGCGGCTCCCGTGTTCTTGCCGCTGGGACGATAGATCGTCATGGTTGGAACCGATACATGCTGGACCACCGTGACCGGAAGACCAGCGATCTTCCCCCGTCCTGTTCCGAACACTTCCTTGCCGGGCAAGGCGGGTGCGGCGATGGAAAGTCCCTTTGGCCAGAGCGGCGTCTGCACCGCCGGAGCCGCGGGTTGCCAGGGCCGGTCCTGCCGGTTGAGCAGCGGCTCGCTCCCCGTCGTCGCCATCGCGGCGCCGACAGTGAGCGATAGCGCGATGACAAAGCCGATCCATGCCGTCGTCTTCATGAGTGGGTCCCCTCGGTGCGAGATGCGAGCCAGAGTGGTTATCTTCACCGGGCCGCCTGTCTTTCTCGTGGCGGCAAGCTGGCATTGACGTGGTCGCCGAAGGCGCACCCGTGCGTCAACCGGAAAGCAACGACACCACCCAATCGACATCCGTACGGTCGGGAAGTCGGTCACGTGTCGCGAGGTAGATCGTGTTCGTGCAAGCGGATGTTCCGATCGGGTGCTCCATCAAGCGGTCCGCGAATGCCCGGGATCGTGCCACGTCGGCGGGAACCACGGACCATCCACGTCCGTTCGCCACCGCTTCCAGGGTTTCTTCCAGCTCTTCGAAATGATCGGACCGCCACCACGGCTGCGGCAGTGGGAGACCGTGATGATTGAACCAGTGAAGGAACACGTATTCGTACTCATCGTACGTGACGAAACGCAGAAGAGACGGGTCATCGGGTGTGGTGGACCCGGGTGGTCCGACCAGCACGATGTCTTCACTGGCCACTGCCTGCGACGCGATGCCCGGGCCCACGAGTGGCCGATAGGAGACGCCCATGTCGACACGGCCTCGGGTGAGGAGGTCGCCTGTCTCATCAGCGGTGCAAAAGCGCACTTCCAGGCGACGGCTGGTCGGCATCGCCGGGAGAAGCACAGGCAGCAGCCGGTAACGCCCAAAGCCGGTGACCGTTGCGATGCGCAGGGGTTCATTGGCACCGTCGGTTGCGGCGGCTTCCCATGCTTCACGAATATCCAGGTAAGCACGCTCGACCGAACGGGCGAGCGCCTTGCCCTTTGCCGTGGGTTGCAGGTGGCGTCCTACCTTCTCGAACAGCGACGCGCCCAGATGTCGTTGAAGGACGGCCAGGTCGTCACTGATCGCCGAAGGTGAGCGATGCAGGAGCGTCGCGGCCGCTGTCACGCCGCCAGCCTCCACCACGGCGCGAAACACCGCCAGGCGGCGCAGGTCGATCTGGTCGATCGTTCGTTTTTTCGACATGGGCGACAAGAAAATGCGAATGGTGGCGAGTGCGATGGCCCGGTTAGGCTGCGAACCATGACCGGAGACCGATCATGACGTACCGTCACATCTTCCTTGCCCTGTTGCTTGCCTGTCCACCGGCGGCCATCGCCTCGGACGGGCCGATGGCCCATCTGTTCGGGTATCGGCCGGCGCCGGGCCAGGCGCAGCGCTTCGAGGACGGCTACCTCGAACACCTCGCCTGGCACCGTGCACATCGCGACCCCTTGCCCTGGTATGCATGGACCGTGGCGGACGGGCCGCGTGCCGGGCTGTTCATCGATGGCACGTTCGACATTCCCCTGGACGGGTTGGACAAGCGGCCCGACCCGGCAGGCGACGCGGCGGATGCGCAGCGCACTTTCCTTCCTTACGGCACCCCATCGCTGCGCGAGACGTGGCGACGTGTCAGCCCTGCGAGCACCTCGCCGCTCGCGCATCCCGGGCGCCCACTGCGCATCGTCATCTACACGTTGAAGCCCGGAATGGCGGCACGGTTCGATGTGCTGGTGGCCGACATGGCACGCGTGGCACCGTCGCCGCAGCCCATGGCCTGGTTCGCGCCGGTCAGCGGCACGGCGCTCAACAGGCGGATGTTGATGGTATCGATGAAGGATGGGACGGATGAACTGCCCGCTATCGACCTTGAATCGCGTATCGATGCGTTGGGAAATACGCGCGATGCGTGGCGCGCGGCATTGGCGGAGACCGTCACCGGGACGGAAGCCGAAACATGGCAACCGAAGATTCGATTGATGCTCGTCAGCGACGCGAAGCACCCGGATCGCGAGTGATCCGGGGTGCCGCGTCGACAGCGGAAAACCGCGCCGGCAAGTCCTGCTCCCGAAAGCAGTCCACGATGTGATCGATGAACAGTCTCGTCTTCTGCGGCAGCAGGCGTTGCGCCGGGTAGTAAAGCGACAGGTGACCACCTTCGACCCACCAGTCTGGCAACACGCGCACGATCCGTCCTCGCTCCATCCAGGGCAGGGCGGATTGCACGGCAAGCAGTGCGACGCCCATGCCGAGTGCGGCAGCGTGACCGGCGGCGTCGGGATCGTCGAAAAGGATGCGGCGATCCAGCTCCACGGCCGCTTCCTCTCCATGCCGGTTGGAAAGCACCCAATCCCTCACGCGGCCGGTTTGCGGTGAACGAATGAGGATGCCTTCGCGGCCGGCGAGATCCGCAGGCGTGGCGATCGCGGGACCGTTCGCAAGGAACTCCGGCGACGCCACCAGGATGCGATGAGCCGGTGCGAGCGCACGGGCGACGACGCCCGGCCGCATGTCGAAACCTCCACCGATGGCGACATCGAATCCTTCGGCGATGAGGTCGACCGGACGGTTGTCGAAACGCCAGTCGGGCCTCACGGCGGGAAAGGCTTTCAGGAACGAGGCGAGCATCGGGACGATGTATTCCCTACCGAAGGCATAGGGAAGCGCGACCCTCAGCGATCCGGCGGGGCCGGTCGTGCGTGCCTGTGCGTTGGCCATGGCGCCCTGGAGTTGATCCAGGCTGCCCTGGACTTCCAGCCGGAAGGCCTCGCCCGCTTCCGTGAGCGAGAGTCGTCGGGTGGTTCGCTGAAACAGGCGGACCCCCAATTCCACCTCCAGGCGTGCCACATTCTTGCCCACCGCGGCGGGCGTGAGTCCGAGCACGCGCGCGGCGGCGGCGAAATTGCCCAGTTCGGCGCTGCGTATGAAGCAAGCGATGCCATTGAGGGTATCCATGGCGCGACTCTAAACCAGATGGATCGAATGAAACTACCACTAGGTCGCTAGTGGTTTAGGCTTCGAGGGCCTAGATTTGCTCGGGAATCGAACACCACCTATCGGAGCCACATCATGAACGACCTTAATTCCATCCAGGGCAAAAGCGCCCTCGTGCTCGGCGGTTCGCGTGGCATCGGTGCCGCGATAGCCCGTCGGCTGGCCGCCGGCGGCGCCTCCGTCGCCATCACCTATGCGCAGGGTGCTTCTGCCGCCAACGCCGTCGTCGACGAGATCGCCAAGGCTGGCGGCCGTGCCGTAGCGATCCAGGCGGATAGCGCCAACGACGCCGCGATCGAGGAAGCGGTGAACAAGACGAAGGCGTCTTTCGGCGGATTCGACATCCTCGTCAACAGCGCCGGCGTACTCGCCATCGCGCCGATCGAGGAGTTCACGACAGAAGACCTCGATCGCACGATCGCAGTGAACATCCGTGCGGCCGTGATCGCGAGCCGTGCCGCAGCCCGCGTCATGGGCAAGGGTGGCCGCATCATCCACATCGGCAGCACCAACGCGCAGCGCATGCCGTTCGCTGGTGGTGCCGTGTACGCGATGAGCAAATCGGCGCTGCAAGGCCTGACGCAGGGCCTGGCGCGCGATCTCGGTCCGAAGGGGATCACCGTGAATGTCGTGGAACCGGGTCCCATCGATACCGATATGAATCCGGCGGACGGTCCGATGGCGGCTGGACTTATCCCGATGCTCGCGGTCGGGCGCTATGGCCATCCCGATGAGGTCGCCAGTCTTGTCGCGTACCTTGCTGGACCCGAGGCGGCCAACATCACGGGTGCGCGCATGTTGATCGACGGTGGTTTTGCTGCGTAAGCGCGCCACAGGACGCATTCGCCGTGTGCGGCGAGGAGAGCTGACGGGTGGGAAGCGGGCTGGCCCGCGAGTCCTCAATCTTTTTGCTGGCGATGGAGGCTTTGCAGTGATCGGGCGAGGCTTTCCAGCGCTCGCTTAGAGGCGACGCAGCGCCTCGTTCGTCCCAGGGTGACGGATCGCGGGCCAGCCCGCTTCCCACCCGGGTGAGGAAGGCTGGATGTAACAACTCTGGTACCGCGCTTCCAGGACTTCCGTGAAGAACCAAAAGAAGGGCCGCGCCCTGCGCGCGGCCCTTCTTTTTGCTTACTTACTCTCGGGAACGATATTGGCCAGCTTGCCCTTCTTGTCGAACTGGCAGGTGAAGTTCTTCTTGCCATCCATGCCTGCGTCGGCGGTACCGGCGATCGTGTAGCCGGCGTCGGCGGCCTGGATCGGCTGCAGTTGGATGTAATCGTTCTTCACGTCGAACTTGTCCGCGGCGGCATCCAGGCAGCGGGTGGTCAACTTGCCCGGATCGGGACGGTCGGAAGCCACGGCGTGCGAGGCAAGGGCGAGGCCAAGGGAAGCGGCCAGCAGCAGGGTGGAATGGCGCATGGGTCTATCTCCGTACGAGGCACGAGGCCGGGATACTGCCAGCGCGAGTCTGCCTTGGATTTCCTTGCGGCAGGATGAACTGGGGTATGCCGCCGTAGGTGCGAGCGTTCAGCTTCGGGTGGGAGCTTCGGGTGGGAGCGGACCCTGTCCGCGAACCCTCAAACTGTCATGGCGCGAAAGAAGCCGTGCACCACATCAGTTACCAGGAATCATCGTCGGAAGACCCACTATCGCCCGACGAACTGTCGTCCCACGAACTGTCGTCATTGCCCATGTCGATCGGGTCGCTGCGAAGATCGTCATAGGCCTGCGCCGAAGGATCGCGGTCGTCGCGAACGGCGGAGCCTGCGTCCGGCGAAACCTGGCCGCCGCTGTGCGAGCGAAGCGCTTCGTCGAGCAACATGCCCGCTGCCACGCCGCCGAGTCCAGCCGCTACCGCCGTTCCCACGCCTGAATGTCCTTGCGGAGGCGGGGGCGGGGCATAGGCTCCGTTACCTGGATAGCCGCCGCCATACGGTGGCGCTCCACCCGGCGGCTGCGCGGAGGGATAGCCAATGGACGGGCCATCCTCTGCGCGCTTCCGGCGCATCCAGAGAGACGCGATAAGCGCGATACCGGCCCCGATGGCCAGGATCTTGAGCAGGTTAGATGAACCGCCTTCGTCGCGGGACGGCTGTCCGGCCCCGCTGTCGCGAACCGGAGCCGCCGTGGTCGGAACGTTGGCCGCAGGGGCCAGCGCCTCGTTCAGCTTCCGCTGAAAAGCCTGGAACTTCGCGGGATCGGTGAAGTGCGTACCCGGATCGAGCGTTGCCGCCTTGGATGCCTCGGTCTTCGCCTCACCGATGTTGCCTTCGTGAGCGAGCACCTCGGCCAGCACGTAATGGGCTTTCGCACTTTGCGGATGTTCCGCGATGGCGTTGCGCAGCAGCGCTTCCGCTCCCGGATAGTCGCCGCGAGCAATAAGGGCCTGCACGTCCTTGGGTGAATCGGCGGCGGCCGCCAATGGCGCGAGGATCAGCAACGCTAGAAGGAGAATCAGCTTTTGCATGAGGTTCTTCAGTGCCCGGGATAGTTACCTCGGGCAGCCTACTCTCCCTCGATTTTCAGGAAGCTTTCTTTGATGAAACGACCGGGTGTCCTATTAAGGCTAAAACTACGACCAAAACCACGTTCGCGCGCCTGCTAGCTTGCCTGCTTCAGCCACGTGGTCGCCAGGGCCATCATTTCGATGAACGGGAGCGACTCACGATCCAGGCCTGCCCGATCGCACATAGCCGGAAGGGCATTTCGAAAGCTCCTGAACTCGCGATCAATGATGGCCTGGCCAGGTAGGACGCTCCGGCGGCCTTCAGTCCTCAGCCAATTTCTGACGATCGAGATCACATTTCGTGACTCGCCTTGGTGCGCCTGGGCATCTTGACCGGAAATGTCGGAAAGGCATTTCTGGGAAGTGTATCGAGCGCGCTCCAAGACCAGGAACGAATGACGCAGTGGCGGCGATGCGCCCTTCTTCAATCCAATGGCAAGCCCCAGTTCGAACGGCATGTTGAATCGGGGGAGCTGATTCAGACAGTCGAGTTCGACAGCTGAAAGGTCGTGGATGCTGTACGCCGATTCCCTTATGAGACGGACAATCTTGTCCAATCGGACGTCACCGCTATCGCCTGCTTCTAAAGCGGAACGCGGTCGAAACCCAGAAGCAAGGACAGTGAACACGATTGCTTCCATCAATTCCCGATAGTCGCTCGAGAAGGGACAGTTGATAAAAACGTCAGTCCTCCGAGCCATTTCCGCTTTATCGGCTCTTGACCGGAGGCTTCGGTGATTCAGTATTCTTCGCCGTCCTGTCCGCGGCGGCGTCCCTCATGGCACTCCGTACGAGTGCATTTCGCTGCGTCTGTTTTAGGATCCCGCCTCGAATGAGGAAGTGTTGGACAGGAAATCTTGGCTTTAGGATGCTCATGTCCCAAGTATAGAGGGAACGATGGATGGGACCCTGTAGGACTAGCGGCAAGGTTGTCGTCGGTAGTGTCCATCTCACGCCTACGCGTCGCTGCTAACGTCCGGCCATTCACGAAAGTTCTCGGCTAGCTCGTCAACACGCATCGCCCCCGGCGTTGGACGACAAGACTTCCTGCGCACGCCACTCCGTGACGAGTTGGCGATGGTTGCAAGGATACGCTCGGCGAGGACGTCCACGCCGGCGATCGTCGATGCCAATCACTTCGAAGCGGCCATCCGACTCGCGTCGAGCGGTGATGAATCGTTCTGCGTCGAAGGCTTCCTCTGCTGGACGACCGAACTAGCCGTCGTCGATCCTGCGGGCCCAGGCGCGCAGATCGGCGACGAATGCCTCCGGCGCCTCGGTGGGCGGAAAGTGTCCACCACGCGGCTGTTGACTCCAATGGACGAGGTTGCAAGCGCGTTCGACGAGAGAGCGTGGGACAGCGGGATGTCGCGGATCGGGCCAGGACGCATAGCCCGTGGGTACCTCGATCCGGCGGCCCTTCGGAAGCACCTTGCTTTTTTCCCGGTCAGACGCGGTATAGATCCACGTCGATGTCGCGAACGTATCGGTCATGACATAAAGCATGATGCTGGTGATCAATCGATCGCTACCGAACACGTCGATGAGCGATTGTTCGCGAAGATCGGCCCAATCGTGAAAACGTTCGAGAATCCAGGCGGCCTGGGCTACCGGATTGTCTTGCATCGCATAGGCGAGCGACTGCACGCGCGTGGATTGCAGGTGTGAATAGGCGCCGAGCCGCTTTTCATGATCGGCTGAGTCGTGCACCCAGCGCTGCTCCACTTCGTCCAGTGGCACGTCTTCGGGGACTATGCCGAGATAATCTGTGTGCAGGCCGCGCACGGAACGGGCATGGTCGAGCGCCATCCATGGGCCGATAACCGCACCCCAATCGGTCCCATGGACGAGATAGCGGTCGTATCCCAAAACCTCGTGCATTAGCGTGTCGAACAATCCACCGATACGCCGCGGATCGATGGGCTTTTTGGGCTTAGCGGAGAAGCCGTAACCCGGAAGCGACGGAATGACGAGGTCAAAAGCATCTTCAGCACGGCCACCGGTACGGGATGGGAAAGCCAAGGCCTCCACTGCCGGCCAGAATTCATAAGTCGAACCAGGCCAGCCGTGAACGAGCATCAATGGACGCTTGCCCTCGGACTCCCCCCGAACGTGGGCGAAATGGAGCATCAGCCCATCGAGGTTCGCCGTGAACTGCGGAAAGCGGTTCAGGTCTTCGGTCATCGCATCGACGTCGAAATGGTCGGTCCAATAAACGCAGAGTTCACGCAGAACCTGCGGATCGCAGCCGTAGGACCAGCCGGAATCATCCGGCAGGTTCGACAGGCGGTACGAGCGCACCTGCGCGAGTAATGCGTCGACCGATTCCGAAGGCCATCCGGCTTTGAAATGTGTCGTCATCTCGTTCCTCCATCTACACCGCATTGCGCGTCGGATCACTTGGAGATGACTCCTTGCGTCCCATCCTTCGCGCAAACGTAGTAATCAGCATCTCTCCCGGCTCGTTAGCTCATGATGAAATACATCGAAACGCGCTCGATCTACATCACGTTTTTCGTGGTCGGTTAAGACTGGGGTGCTCGAGCAGGCATTCGCCCAGCTATCGTCGAAATAATTTTCGGCCAGGCTGTCGAATTCCCGACCCTCCGTTCGACGTACCAGTAAGGCGGACGACAGGTCCGGCTGAAACCACTCAAGGAGAAGACAATGCCGCAGTACCTGGTTGCTGGTTACCTCCCGGACGATTTCGACCCGTCCCAGATCGATGAATCCGTCGGCCGTGACATCCACGCGCTGAACAAGGAAATGATCGACGCCGGCGTCAGGAAGTTCGCCTGTGGCCTTGGTGGTGCAAAGTCGCTGCGGACGCAAGCCGACGGCGAAGTCTTCATCACCGACGGACCGTACCTTGAAGCCAAGGAACATATCGGCGGCTTCTGGATACTGGAGTGCGCCGATATGGACGAGGCGCTGGCGTGGGCGTGCAAGGGAGCCTCGGCCACTCGGGGGCAGGTCGAGGTGCGGGAGATTTTCTTCAGTCCGGCTCCGGAATAGCGACGGAGTGGACCATCCTGCGCATGTCGCCGGCGCCGCGCGGTCCATCGGTGGTTCCTGGAGGGTTCGCCAACCCGGGGGGCGCTGGTTGCGGTCGCCATATGAGGCACCGTGCCGGCGAGTTGTCAGTCCCGTTCGGCCAACGGAAGGCTCATCCGCGCCACTACCCCCCGCGAATCGTCGCGGGCGTGCAGCTCCAATGTACCGTCCTGAGCCTCCACGATCTGCCTCGATAGCGCCAGACCGATACCCGCGCCATACGCCTTGGTGGTGAAGAATGGCACGAAGAGGTTTCCGCTCGGTGGAAGACCTGGGCCCAGGTCGCTCACCTCGACGACGACGCGGGATTCGAGACGCCGCCATCCCAGCAACACGTCGTTGTCTCCACCCGCCTCGACCGCATTGCGTAGCAGGTTGATGAGCACTTGCTCCAGTTGATCACGATCGCCATACAGGCTCAGGGCTTCGCCCGGTTCGACACGAATTCGTGGATCGTCGAACAGCCGAACCACGCTCTCACACAACGAGCCGGCCTCGATACTCGCCGGTTGCGGCGGCGGCAGACGCGCGAGCCGGGCGTAGTGGCTGATGAATCGCTGCAGCGCGGCATTGCGTTGGCCGATCACCTCGAGCCCGTGGCGAAGGTCCGCATCGATGTCCGCATCGATCGCCTTCCCTGCACCAGGCAGGAGCCCCTGCAGGGTCTCCACCATCGAGCCGATGGGTGCCATTGAATTGGTGATCTCGTGACTGAGCACGCGCAGCAGGCGGCGGAAGGCATGGGCCTCCTCTTCACGTAACGCTCTCTCCATGGGCTGCACGACCAGAAGACGCCCCTCTTGGCTGCGGCTCCGCAGCATGGCGTGCGCCACCTGCCAACGGCCGGCCTGGCCTGTGAATTGATAAGGAACGATGCCGCCCGAAGGCACCTCGAACAAGGGGGAGAGACCGAGTTCCGTCACATCGGAACCCAACAGTTCGGGGGCTGCACGAGCCATCAGTCGCTCGCCCGCGGGGTTGACGAGCCGCAAGCGGCCATCCCGCTCGAATGCGAACACGGCGCCGTCGAGGGCGGCCAATGTCTTGCTGAGTAACTGGAGGGATTCCTGAAGGTCCCGCTGCTCATCCTGGAGCCTCACGGCCAGCTCGTTGAAACGGCGCGCTATATCGGAATAGTCATCGTCGCTGCCCGCGCCCGACGCGCGCACGCCGTAATCGCCTTCACGCAAGGCTTCCAGCAGGTTGGCCACCGTCTGCATGCGGCTCATGCGTCCGCTGGAGAGACGCCATGCGGTCAGGGTGAGCAGCGACACGATGACCAACAACGCCACAGACTCGGCGAACGGCGGTACACCCACCACGAGCACGCCGGACAACGCCACCAGTGCCGGCAAGACGATGAGGAGGTTGCCGCCAGAAGCCTTACTCCTCATCACGCTGAAGCCCGTGCTTTTCCAGCCGGCGGTACAGTCTCTGGCGAGTGATGCCGAGATGCTCCGCTGTACGCAGGAGATTCCCATCGTGGCGGTCGAGCGCGACGCGCAGCAACATCGCTTCCGCATCGTCCAGGGTCATGTCCTCCATACTGCGCGGCTTCGTCGACCTGCGCAGGCGGAGGTCATCGGCGCTGACACGCTCCGCGCCCAATAACGCCGCCCTTTCCATGGCGTGGGCCAGCTCGCGCACGTTTCCGGGCCAGGGATGATCGAGCAAGGCGCGTTCGACGGAGCTATCGAGAATCGGCGAGTCGCGGCGGTACCGGCGGCTGGCAGCGGCCAGGTAATGACGAGCTAGCGGCACGATGTCGTCACGGCGTTCGCGCAGTGGCGGCAGGCGGAGTGGAAACACGCTGAGGCGGTAGAGGAGGTCTTCCCGAAAGCGTCCCGCATTCACCTCGGTGTCGAGATCGGCATTGGTGGCTGCGACCACGCGCACATCTACGCGTTGCGTGCGCGAGGCACCGAGGCGCTCGAACTCGCCATCTTCCAGCACGCGCAGCAGTTTGGGTTGTTGCTCCAGCGGCAGGTTGCCGATCTCGTCGAGGAACAAGGTGCCGCCATCGGCGGTCTCGAATCGCCCGGCGCGGTCTTGTCGTGCGTCGGTGTAAGCGCCCTTCACGTGACCGAAGAGTTCGGCCTCGAACAGGGTCGGCGCAAGGCCGCCGATATCCACCTTGACGAAGGGGCGTTCGCGACGGGGAGACAATCGATGGATGCGCTTCGCGAGCACGCTCTTCCCGGTACCGTTTTCGCCGAGCAACAGGACGGCGGCGTCGCTCTTCGCGATGCGCGACACGTCATCCATAAGCCGACGCATGGCCTGCGATTCGGCGACGAAGACATCGCCTTCGTCGAGCAGCAAGGCCTGCGCCTTGCTCAGGCGGCGCACGTCGTTCTCACTGCGCCGCAAGGCGATACGCGACTCGAGCACGCTCAGCAGGCGCGCGTTCTTCCAGGGTTTCTCGACGAAGTCGACGGCACCTTCCCGGATCGCTTCCACCGCCAACTCGATGCTGGCCCATGCCGTCATGGCGATCACGGGAAGATCGGGCTTGCGTGAAGCGAGTTCGCGGATGAGCGCAAGTCCTTCTTCTCCCGAGGTCGTGTCCTGGCTGTAGTTCATGTCGACGAGTACAGCGGCGTACTCGGCACTCTGGATATTCGCCAATGCATCGGCAGGCGTTGCCGCTTCACTGGTGTGATAGCCCGAATGTTTCAACAACAGGCGCAACGCATCGCGCACGGCGTCCTGGTCGTCGACCACGAGGACGTGCGGATGCGTTTCGCTGGGGTGGGGTTTATCGGCCATGCGCCAGTCTAGTCAGGTAGATACGAGGACGGCTAGTCGAGCCGTAACGCCTGCATCGGCCGAACCCGGGCCGCACGCCATGCCGGCGGCACGCTCGCCAAAAGGCCCGACAGGCCGAGGACGAGCAAGACCGAGCCTATCGCCAACGGATCGAGCATGTGGATACCGAAAAGGAAGCTGGTCAGAAGACGCGAAAGGACCATCGACAACGCGAGCCCGATAGCCAATCCGAGCCCCACCTGCATCGCCGCCGAGCGGACCACCATGTACAGGAGACGCTCGCGCGTGGCGCCGAGCGCGGCGCGTACCCCGTAGTCGTGCCGGTGAGCGGTCACCGCGACGGACATCACCGCGTACAGGCCCACCGACGCCAGCAGCAAGGCCAATCCGGCGAAGATGCCGACGAGCAGCAGGTTGAGGCGCTGGGCGGTGGTCGTCGATGCGACCACGGTTTCCAGTGTGCGGACGTTGGAAATCGGCTGGCCTGGCGCGACTTCATTGACGGCGTCGCGCAAGGTCCCATCATCCAGTCCAGTCCCTGGATGCAAGCGGACGGCGAAGCTCAAGGGGCCGAATTGCCTCAGCACGGACCACAGCTCGTCAGGCACCTGGGCGAGGGGGGTGTAGAAGATGGGTGGGGCCTGTTTGGCCGGGCCCCTCTGACGCACGTCGCCAACCACACCCACGATGCGCAACGCGACCTGCCGGGTGTCGTCGATCCTCAGCATGACGTTCTTTCCGAGCGGGCTATCTTCGCCGAAATGCATGCGTGCGAATGACACGCTCACCACGCAGACCGGATCGGCGCCCGCCACGTCCCCGTCTGAAATGCCGCGACCCGTCAGCAAGGGAACTCCCACGGCTTCCAGAAAGCCGGGGGTGGTCATGCGGTACTGTGCGGTGGCCAACGCGCCATTGGGCAAGATGATCGGCCAGTTGAGCTGCGACCCCGTCGGCAGGTTACTGGACGCACCCACGCCGTCGGCTTCCGGAAGCCGGCGCAAGCGCTCCAGAACCTTGCGCGAGAGATCCGATACCTGGTCTATCGTGACGTAGCGCTGCTTGACCGGCGAAAGTGTAAACGTGGTGACATTGCGGCTGATGAATCCCATCGGCACCGACTCAAGTTCGTGCAGCGTGCGCGTGAACAGGGCCGCCCCCACCAGCAGCACGACGGCGACGGCCACCTGGGCCACGACGAGCACCCGCCCGGCCCGTCCGTCCTCACGGCTGATGCCGCTGCGCCCGCCGCCGACCAGTTCGCTTCGCCAGTCACGTCGGCGGCTCCGTACCACCGCGAGCATCGTGGCACCCGCCGCGGCGGCGAGACCCGCGACCAACGCGAAGATGACGCTCGTGCCAGTCAACATGACATGCTCGCCGCGCAACCATTCCGGTGGCACGATTCCGCCGATCAGTTGCAGGCCCATCCAGGCGAGGGCCAGGCCGACCGCAGCCCCGAACAGTCCGATAAGCAATCCTTCGCCGAATGCCGGCATGCTGAGGCGTCCGGTGGAGGCGCCGAGGGCGGCACGAACGGCGCTTGCATGGGTCCGGGTAAGCGAACGCAACAGGATGAGGCTGGCGAGGTTGATGACGGCGATAAGCAAGACGCAAGCCGCCGCGCCCAGGAAAAGCCACAGGGTCTTGCCCGTACTGCTCGCGAAGACGCTGGCCAGTAGCGGCGCCGCCGCCGGAGGTTGCTGTCGCATCGCCTCGCGCGTCCTCGCCATGTTGTCGGACGATGCGAGAAGCAGCGGAACGAGCGTGCCGGCCGTCTCCGCCGACGTGCCTGCAAGCGTCGCACCGGGCTTCATGCGGCCGACGATCAATTGATTGTTTGACATGTTGCTGGATGTCGGGTCCGGTTGCATCGATAGCACCAGGTCGACAGCCCATGGCCACTGGAACTCCCGGGGCAAGACGCCGACGATCTGCATGCCTTGCCCTTCGACCTGGAGCGTTCGGCCCACGACCGATGGATCCGCGCCGAACCGCGCACGCCAGAACGCGTTCGTGAGGATCACGGCACCGGGTCCGTTTGGACGATCCTCCGCCTGGTCGAAATTGCGGCCGACCGCCATTGGCAATCCCAAGGTCTCGAAGAAACCGCGGTCCGCGTGCATCGCCACCGCCACCTGGGGCCGGCCGTCGGGGGCGATGTTCACGTCGACCGCACCGCCATCGACCATGCCGGCCGATTCCAGCGATGGTATCGCCCGAATCGGTGCGTAGTACCCGGGTGCCGCCGTGTACATGTCCGCGTCCATGTACGCTCCGAGCGTAACGAGCCGGTCGGCCTGGGGAAATGGCAAGGGTTTCAGCAGCGCCTGGTCGAGCAGCGCGAACATGGCGGTGATCGTCGCCACTCCCATCGCAAGCGTGAACGTGGTCAAAAGCAGGAACGCCGGCCGTCGCAGGAGGCCGCGCCAGGACTGCCGGAGTTCAGCGATGATCACGGACGCGGGCATCACGGCGTCACCTCGCGTAGGAGTGGCATCGCCTTGTCCTCTTCGCCGCGTAACCGTTCGAAGGTGTCTTCGTCGACGATGCGCCCGTCGAGCATGTGCACCACGCGGTGGGCGCGCCGTGCGAACGCCGGATCGTGAGTGACCATGCAAAGGGTCGCTCCGCTCCGGTTGAGCTCTTCGAGCAATTGCATCACCGCCTCGCCATTGCGTGAATCGAGGTTGCCGGACGGTTCGTCCGCCAGCAGGATGCGCGGTTCGCCCACGAGGGCGCGTGCCACGGCGACACGCTGCTGCTGTCCTCCTGAGAGCTGCCCGGGATAGTGGCGATGGCGATGACTCATTCCCACCCGGTCGAGCACCTCGCGCACGCGGCGTTGGGCCACGTCGCGGCGATATCCGTCACGGAAAGTCAGCGGCAGCGCGACGTTCTCTTCCACCGTGAGGTCGGCGATCAGGTTGAAGGCCTGGAAGATGAAACCGATCTTCGCGTTGCGCACCCGCGCCTTGCTGCGCAGGTCGAGGCCGGCCACGTCGGTACCGTCGAGCAGAAAGCGTCCCGCGCTGGGCGAATCGAGCAGGCCGAGCATCGACAACAGCGTGGACTTGCCACAGCCGGATGGCCCGGTGATGGCCACAAAGTCCCCTGAGGAAACATCGAGCGACACCCCCGAGAGTGCGTGGGTCTCCACTTCGTCGGTGTGGAACACCTTGCCCAGGCCTTCCAGGCGGATCAGGGGAACACGTTCGTTCGCGGGTTCGACGGGTGTCATGAGGTCGCTCTCCATATCAGCGTAACCGTAGGGTGTCATAGCCGTTCCACTGGCTGGTATCCGAAAGAATGGCCTGCTCGCCAGCACGCAGGCCCTCGAGCACCACGGCGCGGTCGGTCGACATCGCGCCATAGCGGACGGGTACGCGGTACGCCTTGTCGTCGCCGGCGCGGATCACGAACAGCGATCCCGCCGTGTTGGACGCCGCCCCGTAAGGACGGCCGACATTCACCACATGGGCCAGCGTGCCGAGCACTACCCGGCCTTCCACCGAAAGTTCGGGACGCGCGCCCGCGGGTAGCGGTTTGTCGAAGGCGATGTCGACGGTGACGCTGCCATTGCGTACGGACGGGTCGACCCGGATCAGGCGCCCGGTGGCCTTGCCGTTCCGCGTATCAATATCGACCGGGAGGTCCAGGGCCAAGTCGCTCGCAAGGGCCTCGGGGACCTGCAGACGGGCGATGAGGTCGTCGGGGCGTGCGACCCGCGCCAGCTTCGCGCCCGATGCGATCTGCTGCCCGGGTTCCACGTCGACCTGTTGCAGGATGCCGTCGATGCCGGCGCGGACGCTCAATGAATCCACCTGCTGCCGGGCGATTTCGAGCGCGCTGGCCGCCTCGTCGCGCTTGGCTTCCTCGGCGCGCACCTGCGCCTCGACATTGGCGCGGATGGCGGAAACCCGTTGGCTCTGGATGTCGAGACGCTTCCGATCCTGTTCGACGGTGATCCTGCTCTGCTTCACCTCGATCTCCGCGGCGGCGCCTTTCGCGAATGCCCGTTCGTTGGCCACGCGCTTGATATCGGCCGTGAGCAGGTCGGACTCCGCCTGGGCCTGAACGGCCTGGGCGTCGAGCAACTGCGACCGGAGGAGCGCCTTCTGGGCAGCGACCGCCGCTTCGGCACCGGCGAGAGCCGCATTCTGCTTCTCGAAATTGGCCCCCAGTTCGGGATTGGCCAGTTGCAGGATCAAGGTCCCGGCCTTCACCCGCGCGCCCGCTTCGACGACCACTTGCTGGACGGTCGCGGCCGCTCCCGCCGTGATCCACCGGATCTGTCTCGGTACGAGCGTGCCGTTGGCGCGGATCTCGCGCTTCATGTCGCCGAGTTGCGCGGTCCCGATCCAGACGTCCGAACGCGTAACGGTGGGAGCGGCTCTGCCGATCGCCATCGAAGCGGCCAGCAGGACCGCCAGGGCAGCGGCGGCGCCGGCAAGCCACAACGTGCGTGGCCGGCGAAGTAAAGGGGCTGAGGGTTTGGCGATGTCCATGCGGGCGCTACAGCACGGGCCGTGCCAACGCCCGAACCCGCATTCCAGCTTGGGCGCGGGTCTCTCAAGCGTACGAAGCCGGACAGGGGCTGTCCGGCTTCGTACTTACCACGCTCAGTAGTCGTAACTCACACCAAGCCGCACGTAACGCGGCACCTGGCGAACCACCGCCTGCCCGTACTGCGGGTCCGGCACGCCCGGATCGGTCTGCGAGTACGGGTACCGGTTCAACGGCCGCTGCTCGTTGAACACGTTGAAGACGCTGGCGGTGAAGGACAGCTTGCCATCGGCGAAGGCCGGCCGGTACGTCGTGCCCAGGTCGAGCTGGCGGATCCAAGGCAGCCGGCCCTGTTTGCCCGGCGGTGACGCCACGCCGTCGCAGTAGTGGTACGAGCCACCGTACTTGCCGGGGTCGGAGAAATCGGGGCCGTAATAGCCGAGGCAGATCTTCGGCGAGCCGGACGTCAGGCTGAGGTTGGCCGAGACCAGCCATTCGGGCGTCAGCTGGTAATAGCCGAACAGCTTCAGCTGATGGGTGTGGTCGTTGTTGGTCGGACCATTGGTGTTCTCCATGATGTAGCTGTTGTCCCAATCCTCGCTGGTGGAGGCGGCGGTCTGTTGGAGATCCGAGCGGAGCTGGCCTTCGGTGTTGCCATAGCTGCGCGAGAACACGTAGTCGACCTTGCCGTACCAGCGGCCGTCGAAGGGGTGTTCGAGAAATCCTTCCAGCGAGTAGTAGCGGCGCTTGAGGCTCTGAAAGCCCAGTTCGCTGTTGCTCAACGGCACCGCGACCAGGTTGCCGGAGGTGTCGATCACGTTGAACGTGTTCGCCCGGCCCGGGTTGAACAGATAGCAGCTGTTGGTCGTGGTCACGTCGTAACCGAGTGCCGCCGCCTTGGCGATGATCCGGTCGGTATCGCAGTAGTCGTCGATCGCGCTGCGCAGGATGCGCTGCGTGGCCTTCGCGCCATAAACCCAATCTTGACCCAGTGTCTTGGTGAAGCCGAGGATGAACTCGTCCTGGTACTCCGACTTGAGGTTGCTCGCCGTGACCGTGCGTGGATCGGGCAGCACGCCGTAATAATTGTTCGACGAGACCGGCTGTGAGAAAGCGGTAAGTCCCGTGGGCAGGCCTTGCGCGTCGATGCCGCCATAGGTGAAGTACTGCGACGTGCTGAGCGACGCACCGGCGGCGTTGAGGCCGGGGTTGAGCGGGAGGCCGAGGTAGTAGCGACCGGCGTTACCGTAGACCTTGAAGCTGGCGTCGCCGTTCACGTCCCAGCTGAAACCGAGGCGTGGCGCCCATTGCGGCCGGTGCTGCGTGACATAGGCATCGCCGTCGCGGTTGTAGTTCTCGAACTGGTCGTTGCGCAGGCCCAGCGAAAGCAGCCAACGATCGCCGACCTGCCATTTGTCTTCGATGTACTGGGCCTTCTGGCTCGCACGTACGCTGGCCAGCGAACTGACCACGTGCCGGACCACGTAATAGCCTTGCTCACCATTGACGATGCCGCCGGTGGCGGGGACGCCCAACCCCGTGGAGATCGGCGTATTCGGATCGGCCTTGCCGTAGGTCCAGTAATAGCCGTCGCCCGAGGCCTGCGAGCCCTGGTCGAGCGCGCGGGTGACCTGGTTGTCGATACCCGCGCTGATCGTATGGTCGCCGAGCACATAGGTCACATCGAAGCGCGTGTTGGTGCTGCGGGTGCTACGGCCCGGGTTGGTCAGCGTCTGCACCGTCTGGTTGTTACCGAATGGCGAGCCACCGTTGAGGGCGGGATTCTGGTTGGTCAGCCCGTTCACGTAGGTGAGGTCGCCGTTGTACGAGCCCGGCTGGTCGTACTGGTCCAGCTTCATCTTGCCGTACAGCGCCGACACGGTGAGGTTATCCGTGATGTAACCGGTGTACTTGGCCGACCACACGTCGCCGCCCGTCTTGGTGTCGTCAGCCGAGCCGATCCGTTCGCCGCGACGTAGCGTGCTGTAGTCGTAATCGTAGATCGTGCCTTGCGTCTCGCGCTTGCTGGAGGCGCTGGTGACCTCGAGGATGTGGCTGTCCGTGATATTCCAGTCCAGCTTGCCGTACCAGCGCGGCGAGCCATACCGGTACTGCACGTCCGGACTCGTGTCGTCCACGTCGTTGTGCGTCGAGCCTTCCTGCCGCTCGAACTCGCCGGCCAGGAAGAAGAACAACTTGTCCTTGATCAGCGGGCCGCCGACGTAACTGCTCACCGTGGTTACCCAACTGCGATCCTCGCGATTGGGCTGGTAGAGGTCACCCGCGACGGGCGAGGCGGGCAGACCGTTGGTGTAATACGTGTTGGCCGACCCGGCGCGCGCGAAGGCCGGCTCCCAGAGCACTTGTCCGCCGAAGTGCCACTCGTTGCTGCCGCGTTTACCGACCTGGTTGATGACGCCGCCATCGGAGCGTCCGTACTGAGCGCTGTAACCACCCGTATAGACTTCCTGCTGGTCGACGGCACCGTAGGGCAGGGAGATGCCACCCATGCCGCGCTGTGGGTCGGTCACGTTGTAGCCGTTGATGTAATAGGCGTTCTCGCTGGCCGCCGAGCCGCCGAAGCTGTTCAGCGACGACCCGGTCGGGCCCTTGAATCCGCCACTGTTGGAGACGACGCCGGGGGCGAGCCGGGCGATTTCATCCGCGTTGCGGGTGAGGGGCAGCTTGGCCAGCTGGTCGGCGGTGATCACCGAGCGGGAGTCTACGGAGGTCACGTCGATGTCGGGCAGTCGCGAGGCACTGACACTGACGCCTTCGAGATTGGCCGCGCTGGCAACGAAGGAAACATCGGTCGACGCGCCTACCCTGAGCCCCACGTCCTTGCGGGTGTCGACGTCGACGCCGTTGCGTCGGAGGGTGACGGTATAGGTGCCGAGCGGAAGCTGGCTTGCGCTGTAGCGCCCCTTGGCATCGACCGTGACCTCACGGGTCAGGCCATTGCCACCTTGTACGACGACGGTGGCGCCTTGCGCATCGCTGACCTGGCCTGAGATGGCGCCGGTGGTCGATTGGGCGAAGGCGGCTTGGGCGCCGAGCGCGGAGAGGAGTGTCGCAGCCAGCAGACGGCCGCGTAACGGTAAACTGGAATGCACGTTGTAGCCCCTGGATGGTCGTGGGAAAAGCGCGGTCACCAGCGATAGGCGACGCGGGTGTACAGGTAGCGTCCGCTGTAGCCGAACGGCGAGTAGTCCGGATAGGGCCAGGTGCCACCCACGGCACCGTCGCTTCCGGCCTTGTACTTCTGCGGATAGACGTTGGTGAGGTTGTCGACGCCTGCCGTGAAGGTCCAGCCGTGGACCGCGTAGCTGGTGGAGAGATCGAGCAACCATCGCGCGGGAAAGACCTGGTCGAAGCCGGGATTGCTGACGGGGTCCTGGTTGATCGTGAACTGTCCGTAGCGCGTCAGCGACGCATGGACGCTCCAGTCGCGAATGCCGTAGTCGGCGCCGAAGGCGATCTTGTCGCGTGGCGCGCCGTTGGTGATGTAGCCCTGCGCGATATGTCCGACACGCACCAGTTCCAGTCCGCTCTCGGCAAGCGAGGCGGGGTTGGGTGCCACCGAGAGAATCGACGTGTGGTTGCGGTTGTAGGCGGCTGTGAGCTGGAGTTTGCCCGCGTCCCCGAAGTCGAGGCGGTAGCCGCCACTGAGATCGACGCCTCGCGTGCGCGTCTTCAAGGCATTGGTGAAGTAACTGCCGCCCTGGATGTTGGCGAAGCCCTGGCTCTCCAGATAAGTCCGCACGTCGTCGCCGACCAGGTTTTCCGAAGGGACGATGCGATTGCCGATGGTGATCTGGTACAGGTCGAGTGACAGCGTCCACGCGCCGGGCGCATATACGGCGCCGAGGGTGTAGTTATGCGACTTCTCGGGCTTGAGCGGTTCCGCGCCAAGGGCGCGAGCGACGGGATCACTCACCGCGAAGTTACGGATCTGCGTGGGCACGCCACCGATGACGTTCGTCGACGTGGTCGTGTAGTACTGCTGCGGCAGCGATGGCGCGCGGAAACCCGTCGCCGCCGTGCCACGCAGCGCGAAGCTGTCCGTGAAGTCGTAGCGTGCCGACAACGTGCCCGAGGTGGTGTTGCCGAAGTCGCTGTAATCCTCGTGGCGGACGGCCAACGAACCACTCAGCTTGTCCGTGATCTGGTTTTCCAGGCTGATGTACTCGGCGACGTCGTGACGACTGTGACGCCCCGCGTCACCTGGCGTGAATCCGGGAAAACCCTGGGAGCCCGTACCGACGTAAGACGCCGGGTCGCCAGCTTCGATCGCATACTGCTGGTGCAAGTACTCGATGCCGAAAGCGAGGGTCAACGGGTTGGTCAGCCAACCCACGTCGAGATCGCGGGCCACGTCGACATCGAACGCCTTCTGCGTGGCGATGAGGCGCCCGGCGTTGAAGCGGGTGGGGCTCGCCGCGCCGAGATCGACGTTGAGCGTATGCGTCGGATCGATGCTGACCCGATCACGCCCGTAGTTGCCGCTGATATCCCAGCGCCACCCGTTCGCGGTGGTGCCACGCACGCCGGCGACAACAGCACTGTCGATCGAACGCACGTCGTTGAGCGGCAGGTAGCCGTTGGGATAGATCGACGGTACGTTGCGTGCGCTGTCGTAGGTGCGGAACAGGGCGGGCGACGTGCCCTCCCGGCTGCTGGTGCTGGCGAAGGCGTAGAAGTCCACGTTCGGGGCCAGTGCGTACTGGACGTTGAGCAGGGCCTGGTGATTGCTGATATCCGGCTCGCCGATGCGCTGGGTCCGCTGGCCGTAAACGGGCGAGGACGGATCGCGGTAGTCGCGGCCACCGCGGTTGGTCGCGTCCGCATGGCCCTGGACCAGGCTCAGGCGTGCCCAGCCCTTATTGCCGCCGAGCGGAACACCAAGGCTGGCTTCGCCCTGCCACTGCTTCCCATCCCCCGCGCTATAGCGTCCCGCGGTGATGCTTGCTTCATTGGTCCCGGCACCGGCGGCACCCTTGAGCACGATATTGATCACGCCCGCGATCGCATCCGAGCCGTACTGGGCCGAGGCGCCGTCGCGCAGCACTTCGATGTGGTCGATGGCGGAGATCGGGATCGAGTTGAGGTCGGCGGGCGCGGAGCCGCGACCGAGCGCACCCTGCAAATTGAGCAGCGCACTGGTATGCCAGCGCTTACCGTTGACCAGGACCAGCGTCTCGTCGGGGGACAGGCCGCGTAGCGCAGCCGGGCGCACGATGCCCGAGCCGTCATTACCCGGTGCGCGAGGGAAGTTGAGCGACGGGGTGAGCCGCGAGAGCACGGCACCTAGCTGGGTGTCGCCGAACGACTGCAAGTCCTGTGACGTGACCACGTCGATCGGTGACAACGAGCTGCTTTGGCTGCGATTGACGGAACGGGTGCCGGTGACGACCACCGTCTGCAGTTTGGTTGCATCTTCGGTCTTGTCGGTGTCTTCGGCGCGGGTGACGGGGCCATACACGCTGGCGGCGAAAAGGACGGACAGCGACAAGTGTGCGGGTAGAGCATGCCTCATGAACGGATTCCTGGATGGTACGGGCAGCGGTACGACACGCGGCTGCGAGCCGCGCGTGGCGCAGGGGGGGCTTGGGGATAGCTGTTTTATCCGCCCGTCAGGCGGAGGGGCGCAGGCGCAATGGCGCGATCAGGCAGGACAACAGCAACACGCACCGATCGTGGAGACGATCGGATGGCGCGTGTCGGTCGTAAGCTGCGTGATCATGGGTTCTACTCCGGAGGACGACCAGATGTCTGGGCGTTTAGAAGTCCGAATGGGAAATCCATGCTGGTGCAGGAAGATGCGGTTGTCAACTACCTGTGGAGAGGTGTTGCAGGACGTTCTGGGTGGAGTCCGCTCGCGGGACGCTCACGCGAGCGGGTGCCCTGTGCACGGATCAGCGGGAAATTCGCTTCCAACCCGTCAGTGGGATATCGCCGTTTGGCCGCGGTGGCACCTTGTAACTCAACATGTCGCCGCTCATTTCGTACCCCCGCACCTGGGTCGTCCCCTCCCAATTCGGGTACGTCGCTCCCTCGATATGGAAAGTGAGCGTTCGCTTCACGGGATCGGCCTCGACCGTTCCAAAGTGAGAACTCGTTCCCAATGTGGCCGATCGGAATTCATCCGGCGTGCCCGCGTTCTTGTCGTTGGCGGCGAACCTGGGGCGGGAGCTGTTGAAGATAAACAACGAGTAGTGGCCGGCGTGATCGATTTGCAGCACGCCCTTCGGGGCATCGCCGTAGTCATGCGTCCGCGTCCCATCCGGGTGTTGAACGTCGGCGAAGGCGAGTGTCCAGGTGCCTTCGATGGCGGCGGCCGTATTCACCTTGCCGGGTTCCGAGGCAGTGACCGCGGGGATCGGGAGAAGGGCCAGAAGGGCGAATAGGAGCGTCTTCGAGGATTTCATGACGGGTTTCCTGCCGATGTGGGGCGCAGTTTAGTGCGCTACCATTCATTTCGAACATATATGAATATGTGTTTCAGCCATTTAATAATGAAATGGATAAGCCATGAAAGCCCTCGACCTCGATGCCGTCAAAGCCTTTGTCCTGACCGCTGAGTTACAGAGCTTCACCCGCGCCGCGGATGCGTTGAACAGTACGCAGTCGGCGATCAGCCTGAAATTGCGCCGCCTGGAAGACCAGCTTGGCCGCCGACTGCTGGAGCGGACGCCGCGCCAAGTGAGGCTATCCGCCGAGGGAGCCGCCTTCATGGACGCTGCTCGCGAGTTGGTCGGGGCGCATGAACGCGCCATCGCTTCATTTGAAGTGAAACAGCGCCGGCTTGTTATCGGCGTCAGCCATCAGTTGGTGGGTAGCGAATTGCCGGGCTTGTTGCTCTGGATGAATGAGCACGATCCTCATCTGGTGATCGAGCTACGCGTGGCCGGCTCGAACGAAGTGATCAAGGCCTACGATGATGGCGTGCTGGACGCCGCCCTGGTGCTGCAGCCGGAAGATCGCCGTCGCAACGGCGAGGTGCTGTTTGCCGAATCGTTCGCATGGATCGCCGCTCCGCACTGGCAACCGCGCGCGGGTCAACCGCTGCCGCTGTCGACCCAGGGCGAAACATGCAGTATTCGCGCGGCTGCGGTACGTGCGCTGGATAGTGCCGGCATCGCCTGGACGGAGGTGTTCATCGGCAAGGGTGCTGCCGTGGTGGGAGCCGCGGCGGCGATCGGTTTGGCAGTCGCGGTGTTGCCGAGGCGGGTGGCGCCGTCCGGCACCATCGACGTCGGCCAGGCGCTTTCACTTCCTCCGCTACCTACGCATGAGGTGGTGCTGTATTCGGCGCTTCATGACAGTCGCTCGCGCAGTGCGCTGCATACCTTGGGGATGGCGTTCAAGAACTTATCCAGGGTTGCTTAGCCACATGGGCGAACCCTTGCGCCTTTGTTGACGGATGATGGCTTACGGTCACGCCATGACCGTGTCCATGTACGTGTGGCTGTGCCGGATAAGCCTTCTTAGCGGAATGGTTTGTGCCGCCGGGCTAGCAGTGCATGTCGCGCGGCATCCCCAAAAGATGTCGATCATGAATGCGGTCTGGCCGTTGTGCGCGCTGTTCGGCGGGTTCGTCATGGTGTGGATGTACTGGCGGTACGGCCGAAGTGGGTCAGGAAAAGCGCCGGATTGGGTAACCGTCGCCAAGGGCACCCTGCATTGCGGCAGCGGCTGTACCCTGGGCGATCTCGCAGCGGAATGGATCGTTTTCGCCATTCCACCGATCGCGGCTGGATTCGGTTGGCATTGGCTTTTCACTGAAAAGATATTTGCCACCTGGATATTCGACAGCATGCTCGCCTTCGCCTTCGGCATCCTTTTTCAGTATTTCGCCATAGCCCCGATGCGAGGTATTTCTGGGAAAGCTGGCATCAAGGCGGCCATCAAGGCAGATGCCGCATCCTTGGCTGCGTGGCAGATCGGCATGTTTGCGGTGATGGCCTTGTTCCAGTTCGTGTTGTACCCGCGCTTCCTTGGCCAGCGGCCGGATGCCGCGAGCAGTACCTTCTGGTTCGCCATGCAATGGGCGATGATCGGAGGATTCGTTACGTCGTTTCCTGTCAATCGACTCTTGATTGCCAAGGGGCTCAAGGAGGCGATGTGAGGATGGCGTCCCTCGCTTTCATCAGTCGAACTTGGTCAAGTCCTTGAAGATCAGTTGACCCCAACTATTCCCACGGGCCTGCACAAGCATTCCGCCTTCCGAAAGCCCGCCAAGTTTGATCGGCGAGAAACCGAGACGCTCCGCAAGCACGGCAATTTCCGTTGCGGCGCTGTCATCGTCGCTCGCCAGGAATACGACTCTCCTCCCGCCATGTACGGCCGGATCTTGTCCAAGGACGGCAGCGCCCAAATGGTTGAAGCCCTTGACCAGCTTCCCACCAGTAAAGGCCTGCGCGACGAACCTGGACGAAGGCTGTCCTCCCAGTTCTTCCGGAGGCACGCCGTAGGCATTGGTCACGTCGACGATAGTCTTCCCTTGCCAGCTGGGAAGCGTTTTGGCCACTTCCTGGTGCGCCTCGAAACGAACGGCCAAAAAGACGATATCCGCCTTTACCGCTTCCACCAGCGTCTTGGGAATGACCGTGGGTCCGATCGCGGCCGCTTCGGTCGCGAAGCTTTCTGGATCGCGCGTGGTGGCAACGGATACTTCGATGCCGTTACGGGCAAACGCCTTGGCAATAGCCTGGCCGATCTTGCCAAAGCCGATAATTGCGTAGCTCATAGGGTTTCCTTTGGCTTGGCACGCCCGGCAGTTTCCGCATGTCGAGCGGAGTGACCGGCCGGGCGTGGCGCGTCAGAGTTGTGCCAGGCCGCCGTCGACGGCGACTTCGCTGGCGGTCATGAAGCTGCTGTCCGACGACGCGAGAAAGGCGGCTACCGCACCGATCTCTGCCGGATCGGCCATGCGCTGGAGCGGAGTCATCGAAGCGAAGACCTTCTGGCCTTCTTCGCCCAGCGCTTCCTTCGCGAGTTCCGTCGCCGTCGCACCGGGCGACAGCACGTTGACCCGGATGCCGGTGCCTTTCAGGTCTTCCGCCCAGGTCCGGGCGAGGTTGCGTACGGCTGCCTTGCTCGCACTATAGGCGCTCATGCCCGGTGCGCCCGTGGTGCCGGCGCTCGATCCGGTCAGGATGATCGAACCGCCATTGCCCATCAGCGGCAGCGCCTTCTGGACCGTGAAGATCGTGCCCTTCACATTGGTGTCGAAGGTTTCGTCGATGTGCTCGGCAGTGATCTTGCCCAGCGGAAGCAGGCTTCCCGCGCCGGCATTGGCGAGGACGATATCGAGTGTTCCGCGCTCGGCTTTCACTGCCGCATAGAGGCGGTCGAGGTCGGCCGGATCGGAGACCGAGCCCTTCACCGCACGGGCATTGGGTCCGAGGTCGGCCACGGCGGCGTCCAGCGCTTCCTGCCGGCGGCCGAAGATGAAGACGAACGCGCCCTCTTCGATGAAGCGCTTCGCCGCGGCGCGGCCGATGCCGGTAGCGCCGCCGGTGATCACGGCGGTCTTTCCATTCAGTCTGGTCATGATGTTGATCCTTGGTTGGAGTTGTTCGGAAGCAGCGAACTGCTCACTTGAGACCAAGGATGTGGCGCTGATAACCTAAGGACAAGTATGCACTTTTTGGTAAGTACCTAAATGACGACGCCTCGTGAAACATGCGATCCCGGCTGCGGGCTCAACGCCACGCTCCGCATCATCTCGGGCAAGTGGAAACCACTGGTCCTGTTTTTCCTGCGCGACGGACCGAAGCGCTACGGCGAACTCAAGCGCTTGATCCCGGGCGTCAGCGACAAGGTGCTGATCCAGCAATTGAAGGATCTTGAGATGGATCACGTGCTGGCGCGGACCGACTACAAAGAGGTGCCGCCGCGCGTGGACTACTCGTTGACGCCTCTCGGTCGAAGCCTGGCTGAGGCGATCGTTCCGCTGTGTACGTGGGGAACGGAGAACATGGTGGAGATGGCTGGCATCTTTGCTAAGCGTGATGCCTTGGCATAACCGGGTGGTGAAGAACTAGCGCCTTATCCGCCGCTTGCAACAGCGTGGCTCGGCAAGGTGAGATGACTAGCGGCACATGGATCGGGCCAGGGCGGTTGATACGGTCTTGCCTCTTCAAGGGAGTGACGTGATGCGCAAGCTGCTTGGCATGGCCGTGATCGGCTTTCTGGTTGCCTCAACGGCGCTTGCCGCGCCGTCTTCTTCTTCGCAAAAACTTGCGCTTGAGGCCCTGCTGAAGCGAAGCGAGGCGACGCATAGCGACGCCATGGTGATCTGGCAGGACGGACGCGAGATCGGGCACTACTACAAGGGCGGCAAGGCACCAGGCCCCATCGACTTGATGTCGGTGACCAAGTCGGTCGTGGCGCTAGGTGTCGCACAGCTGGTGGCCGAAGGAAAAATCAAGTCGTTCGACCAGCCGGTAGCGGATTTCTATCCGGAATGGCGTCAGGGCCGGAAGAAGAACATCACCATTCGCATGCTGATGAACCATACGTCCGGCATGCAGAATGTCATGAACGCGACGGTTGAAATCTATCCCGCGCCCGACGCCATCCAGCTCGCGCTTGCGGCGGAAATCGTCGGCACTCCGGGCACGGACCCCAACTACAACAATAAGGCCGTGAATCTGCTCGCCGGCATCATCGAGAAAGCATCGGGTAAGCCGATGGACGTCTTTTTCCGCGACGGCTTGTTCAAATCCATGGATATCAAACCCGGCCCGTGGGAGAAAGACAAGGCGGGACATCCTTATGGCATGGCCGGACTGCCGCTCACCGCGGCCGATCTCGGTAAGATCGGCCAGCTGATGCTGGACAAGGGCCAGTGGCGCGGGAAGCAGCTATTGCCCGTGAACGTAGTGGACGCCTTGAGTCAACCGCAGGCCGAAGCCAGCATGGGGCTTCTCTGGTGGATCGATCCTGCCTATCGTCACTTCGATTACGATCCGGCGGTGTTCGATGTGCTGCGCAAGCGAGGCGTGCCTGAGGCCACCACCCTCGCGTTGCAGGAAGGCTTGCGGGGCGTGCACTTCGACGATGTCGAAACGATGCAAGCAGGAATCGCGAAAGCGCTCGGTCCCGATCACAAGGATGCACTGCGCGATGAACTCATCAGTCGCGGTATCGGCCCCTATCGGCTGTTCAAAATGACGGCAGGACCTACGGCTTGCATCTCAGGAAACGGTGACGGTGGGCAATACGTCGTCGTGCTGCCTTCGGCGAAGATCGTCACCGTGCGACAGATCGATGCCGAGGGTTCGCAGGAGCAGGAGGGAGAGGACTTCGAGGATTTCGTGCAGCGGGTGCTCGCCGTCGCGGGGCCCCTGGCCAAGGCGGCGCACTGATAGCGTCGCGCCATAGGCATCATCGAGCGTCGAGCAACGCGGACAATCGGTCAGGCGTAAAGGTTGCCCTCCTGCCTCGAGCACTTTGGCGCCTGGGGATAGCCCTACTTTAAATGCCGGGCCGTCCGAATAATCGAAACTGATGACTCCGGATTCTTCGTCGTCCTGACGGATGGGGCGTGAAGCGCTAGCGGTATCGGTGCGGCGGCCGGCTCCCATCCGGCCAGCGTGGTCGCGGCTCCCGCTGTCGAGGCTGACAGTGCCAGGACCACCAGAACAACACACAAGAGAAGCCGCCTGGTATCTGCTTTCAACGTTCACCTCGAGCGTTTTCGCTCACGACAAGACCATCCGTCCACATGTTCTTCGCTCTACTGATTGATCCGAGATGGATCAACGATCTTGATCGATGATTTGATTCGCAGTCCGCATGCGCCAGCTTGTCCAGCCAACCACAAGTGACCATGTCGCCACGACGAGTGGTGGCACGGCGTGCCCATATTCCCCGTGGACAATAACGGTCGCGAGGGCGCCAAGCATGACGGCGCAGCCGAGAGCCGAACCCAAAAGGCGACTCGGCACCCGGACGAGCAGGATGGCAGCACCGAGTTCCAGCGATCCAGTCACGAAATGGAACCAGCGTGGGTAGCCCCATTTCAGGTATTCCTCGTAGATGGGCGCAGGAGCCAGGAGATTGCTGACTGAGCCCACGACGAAGAATGCGGCGAGAACGAAGGGCAAGATTCGGCGCCAGGAGATTTTCGACATGTGTCTGGCCTTGCGGTTAGATCGGAGCTTACCCGCGACTCTATGCTGAAGTAGCTTTCCGGGCCGCCGAAAAAACATCGCGGGCAGACGTCGCGCCCGCAACGTGCTCCGTACCCTCGACCCCGAGATCCGTTCCCCCGGCGTTGACGAAGTCATACATGGTTTCGGCCAGGCCAGACTGGCCCTTCGGAACGCCAAATTGCTCGAACGTGTCTGGCCACGCGGCCCGCGGGACAGAGACGGCGGTAACGTCGAGTTTCATAACATCGCCCAATTGCGCCGCGACTTCATCGGCACTAACCATCGAGCCGAGTTCGATGACCCGATGTCCCGGCCAGGCCGGTCCGCTCAGAAGCGTGGCGATCTCGGCGCCGATATCGTTGGTCGCGACCATGGCCGACTTCCTGCTCGTCGGGTTGTGGAAGACGGGCAGCGTGCCGCCTTGGGCGACATGCAGGCCGTAAAGGAAGTTTTCGAGGAACTCACCGGCCCGGACATAGGCGGTCGGCAGTTTCAGGTCACGAAAGCCCTGCTCCAGAAGCGAAAGAGCCGTGATCAGCCCCATCCCGCTGGCTCCGTTCGCGCCCATCGATGAAAGCGCGACGACTCGCGGCACCGGCGCTTTGCCGAGCGCTTCGACATAGCTTGAGATGACGGCCTTGGCTTCCTTGAAGTCCGGTGAGGGCGTCCAGATGGGAGGCAACATCACAAACGCGCCATCGACACCCTCGAGCGCCCGCTCGATCGAGGCTGCATCGTTCCAGTCGCCGCTGACCAGTTCGACGCCTTGGTCGGCCCAGTTTGCCGCCTTCGCGCGGTCTCGGACGAGGGCGCGTACTTTCTTGCCTTGCGCCAGCAAATGAGTTGCCGTGGCGCCGCCAACTTTTCCCGTAATTCCCATCACCAAAAACATGTGCGTACTCCAGCAGTCAGTTCGACGATTCACGGTACCTCGTGCGCTATTATTCGGATATAAGGCGCATTCGGAACGGGCCGTGTAGATGAACTTAACAATCGCTCGAACCCACCTGGATGGCTTGGTCATGTTTTTGACCGTGGCGGAACACCGGGGCTTTCGTGCCGCGGCACGGCAGCTTGGGGTCACGCCGTCTGCGGTTAGTCAGGCGATACGTGGTCTGGAGGAGCGGGTTGGCGCGCCGCTCTTCTCCCGTACGACACGAAGCGTCGGGCTGACCGAAGCGGGCGAACGCCTGCTCGCCCATGCCCGCCCCGCGGTCGACATGCTCACGGCGGGATTGGACGCCGCGAGTGGCTTGGGCGGCGAGATTACAGGCCGGCTGCGCATCAACATGCCCAGGCCGATCCTGCCGCTGCTGGTGAATCGCTTGCTGCCCGACTTTCTCGACGCCCATCCCAATGTCGAACTTGAACTGGTGGGCGAGGACCGTCCGATCGATATCGTCGAGGAAGGCTTCGACGCGGGGATACGTCTCGGAAATTTCGTCCAGGTCGATATGGTCGCGGTGTGGCTGACGCCGCCGGAACGCTTC
>Ga0182006_1000318_pt1 | contig 42249 bp, 35 predicted proteins | sample Sormic07211104_1_FD_123022 | JGI IMG/M metagenome (GOLD analysis project Ga0182006, IMG submission 123022) | Rhizosphere microbial communities from Sorghum bicolor, Mead, Nebraska, USA - 072115-104_1 MetaG | ecosystem: Host-associated > Plants > Roots > Rhizosphere | place: USA: Nebraska...
GCCGCAGCTACTGACTCCGGGGCAACGGGTAAAAGTCGTGATCGAGCCGTTTGCCACCTGCAACCTGTTCAAACGCGGGCACCGCGTGCGCCTGGACATTGCCAGCAGCAATTTCCCGCACTTTGACGTCAATCCCAACAGCGGTGAGGCCGAGGGCCGGGCCTTGTACAAGCGCATCGCGACCAACACGGTTCATATGTGCGCAGACTTCGCCTCACGCCTGGTGCTGACTACTCTTGAACCCGAAGCGCTGGCGGATCTGGATCGTCAGGCTATCGATTCGGATTGATGCAGGGCGGCCGGTGTTGCTGTTTATCAACCGGGGCTGAGAAAAAAAGGTTCTTCACGCAATTCCGGGAAATTGTAGGAGCAGCCGGTCGACGCTCGATTGCTGGCGATGGACTCAAGTGCGCCGGGGTAATCTGAACTGGAAGGATACTAATTTGATTTATAAAGAAAAAATCCGGTTTGAGTTATTTTTGGAATACCTTTTGGAATACCGTCCGCTAGGTTTAATAAATTTCTATCTACACGACGTTTCAGAGGCGCCCCTACAGCGGTGCTTCAGATTGAGCTTTCGAGCGCAGCCATTGGCTTTCCACTTGGCCGTGATCGATTACAGATAGCTTGAGAGCCCAAAGGTGGTTGCTGCAGCATAGAGAGCGGCGTTCGCACGGCCGCATCTCATCAGGGTTATCCGTAGGTTTATTCCTACGCAGCAGGAAAGTTGCCGAAGTCTCAGGGCACTTGAAGATGCACCTAGTGGTCTACCAGTTCTTGAGTTGTTGGGTAAAGTAAATTTAAGCGAGGGCGGTTCAAGAAAGTGTGTCGGTGCTCTCGCTTAAAGTGCCAGTGCCTATCGCTAAGCAAGGGGAGAGGTGCCAAGTAAAAGCGGCCCATGAGCCAAAGTTTCTGGAGTCGCGCGGGTCCGATTGTTTCTCCGCGAAAGAGCGAGCCCCTATAGATCAAGCACCAATCGTTCGTTTTTCTTGTTTTAGGGCGCGGTTAATAGCTTTAGAGTTCTAATTCTTTCAGGTATGTGATCATTTTTCTCTGTTTCCATTTCTATCAAGAGTTCTAAAAGTCTTGCCCTGCTTATCTCGTAGCGGCTAGCCAGTTTTTCGAGATTATCTGCCGCCTTGTCTGAAAGGACAAAGTTATATTGAGATTTGCCTTTTAGGTTCTCTCTATACTTTTGCTGTCCCCATCGCTTCTTTATTTTCTCAATGTAGAGGTCTCTTTGCTCGGGGGTATAGTAAAAATTGTCGAAAAATATTAATAAATCTTCAATGGTTTCAAATGGTCGCTGGTAGTCTACAAGTATTGATGAGTTCTTGCTAAGCCATTCCCAGGCTAATACAGACTTCTGATCATTGTCTCTAAACCACCTAAATGCTTTGTCTCCTTTTTTGTGTGTTTCCCACCTTGCTTTGATGTCATTCAAAACGAGTTGTTTATGTGTGATGTCGGTCGGCCAACGATCTATTATTGATAATAGAAGGTCCATTCCGTGCAGGTTTGATGGGCTGTTGAGCCATTGATATCCAGATGCTTCTGCTACTTTTGATTTGAGCCATTCAATTTGCCTGCTGCCTTCGTTAAACCATTTAAAACTCTCGTCAGGCAGAAGTTGAATTGCTTGATCTTGTTTTATTTTATCTGTTAGCCACTGATTTCCATAAAGACAATCAGCCATTTTGTCCCTTATTCCAGAGCCTGATCTCTCCAGTAGACCAAGATTGCAGCCATAGTTGTTGAGCGAAAACCAGAGCCAGATATCACGCCAGTTGCTGTGTTTCGAGTCGCCTAGGATTTGCCCGAGGCGATCGTTGTCGCGGACTGCCATATCTTTTCCTCTAATCGAACCATAGCGTTACTTAAGATGCTATCAAGAACATATCAAGAAAATCTATAGTTTTTTTTAAGATTGTCTCTAGTAGTAACAAAGATGATTATTTTTGCCATTATCAACCATTTTATTGGGCTTTCGTTGGCTGCCGTCCTGGTCGATGCACGCATGGAGTGAGCGTGAGAGCAACGCATCATGCCTCAGACGGTGGAGGGGCACACAAGGAAGGCGATTGAGAAGACGCTGGCAGCATGGAGGAGGAACCATGATTGATGGGTACCGGTTCGTCTTAGCGCCATTTGATAGAAGATTGGAGTTCGTTTTTTTTTACTGAGCTTGCGAATCCTCTGAACGAATACAGGAGCTACGTTCATGAGGATAATTCGCCTTAAAGACGTCATGGATCTAACTGGTCTTGCCAGATCCACCATTTATAAGTACATCGCTGCCAAGACATTTCCTATTCCTCTTTCGTTGGGAGATCGTAGTGTTGGATGGGTAGAGAGTGAGGTTCACGGCTGGATTCTCGAAAGGATCGAGGCGCGTGATAGAGCCTTAGGTTTGATTTTATGAGAGTAATGTAATTTCGAGAAAAATTACCATCACGGTCCGGTGCGAGTCGGGCTGTGATGTTTTTTTGCCGGAGTACCAGATGTCGTGAATGTGATGATTTTTATTTGATTTTAAGGGTGGCTGCTTACTTTTAAGTGAAGATGCTTTTTCGGTATTGGTAGTATGCTCTTGTAGTGTCTATTCGTGATGCGTGTTTGTGATTGGTATAGTGCGTTACTATTGCTTTCTGGTTAAGTTAGTTAATTGTTTGTATTGGTTGTCGCTAGTATGCGTTGAAGTGTGTTTAGGTGGGCTGTTAGATACTCAATGTAGCATCTGACACGGCACTATCTGTTTGCGAGACTCAGTAAAAATGTACTTGGGGTGCTGAGGATATGAACCTAAGCCATGGAGTACCAAAATGATTCGTCATCCTAGCAATACGAACCTGAGTCTTCACTACGACAGTACCTACCAAGGTTTTCCAATTCAGGTAGAAAAAGGTCCTTTTATCAGTGAGTACCTAAACCGTCTCTACCAGACGGTGGGTCGAGCACTTACTCAGTACCCCCGTGTATTTGCATTCAGGTTTGATTTGCGACTTCCTGCCGAGGGCCAGTTACCTGAGAACGCTTACACGAACGAAGTGATTGGTTGTTTCATTGAGTCATTCAAGGCCAAAATCAGACATAATCGGAACAAAGCCCGACAACTGAACAAGTACGCCCATGACAGCAACGTTCGCTTCGTCTGGGCACGTGAGCAAGGGCAGCATGGAAGGCCTCACCACCACCTGGCAATCTTGCTGAATTACGATGCTTTCAATGCACTGGGCAAGTTCGAGCCGGGCAGGGATAACATGTTTAGCCGTTTGGTGGAGGCTTGGGCCAGTGCTCTCGGCCTGTCTGTAGAAGCGGTCAGCGGCTTGGTTGAGATCCCGAATAACCCCTACTATCACCTGCATCGTGACGACCTGGCTGGACAGGCCGCGTTCTTCTATAGAGCTAGCTACCTCTGCAAGTCGGCTACCAAGGGCTTTGGTGATGGTCATCATGGCTTCGGGTCTAGTCGGATCTGATACGACTCGTTTGCCTTTTTATGTAGTCACTGGCTAGCGACGGGTTTACTCAATCGTCGCTAGCTGCAGAACGGATGCGCGTGCGTTTAACCGAGGGTCACGCCACCCGTTTAGCGTTCAGCCAGACACGCGACTGCGCGACAATTCGCCGATGCTGCGGTGGTTGATACGGACGCTTGAGTCGATCAAAAGAGCTGGGAACGGCGACAAGGTCATTGTCTTTATCGAGTTGCGTGATATTCAGCGGGAATTGCAGCACTCGATCCAAGAGCATTTCGGGTTTAGGGAGACCGTCATTAATGGCGATACCAGTAGCCAGAGCGCCAATAGTCGACAGAAGCTGATCGGCCAGTTCCAGGAGTTGCCCGGTTTTGCTGTGATTATTCTGTCCACTATTCGTTTCAGCGAGCTGACGCTCGACTGACACAGTAGCGTCACCAAGATCTGAGTGGATAATTTACCGGTGCGCACGTCCAGTATTGGCATCGGTAGCTCAACGGCTTGCTGTGCGCGGGACTGGTACGGCAATTACAAAGGCAGTACATTGGCGATACCAGAAAAATGAGGGGTACCAATGGCTCGCTTGAAGGATGAGACGATCTCAATCAGGACATCTGCTGAGATCAAAGAACTACTCAAACTGGCTGCCATGGAGGAACACAGGTCCTTGGCCGCTATGGTTGAGGTTCTGGTGCGGGAATACGCCAAAAAAAACAAGCTAAAAGCAACATCAAAATAGTGGATTTCCCGAGCCCGTGTAATCGTCAGGTCTCAATGAATCTGAGAGGACGTGTAGTTTTCCGATGAGCATCACCAATTACCACGCAAAATATTACGCTCACGAGCTCATTCGCCAGTCCGTAGATGGCGTCGACCGGCTGTCTCAGTCGCTATTTGACGCCAGTGTTGATCTTAATCCACACCAGATTCAGGCTGCGCTCTTTGCCCTTAGCAACCCACTGAGCAAAGGCGTCGTGCTGGCTGATGAGGTTGGCCTGGGTAAAACCATCGAGGCAGGATTGGTACTGTCACAACACTGGGCTGAGCGACGTCGCAAGCTTTTGATTATCTGCCCCGCTTCCCTGCGCCGGCAGTGGGCGCAGGAGCTGGCCGAAAAATTCAACTTACCATCTCAGATTTTAGACGCGAAAACCTGGCATAACTTGCAAAAAGAAGGAGTGCATAACCCGCTGGCGGATCAGCGTATAGTGATCATGTCTTATCACTATGCTGCACGTTTGGAAGAGCAGCTATTGCTCGAAGTCTGGGACTTGGTGGTAATTGATGAAGCCCACAAGCTACGCAACGCCCATCGCAGCAGCAACAAAATGGGTCAGGTGCTCAAGCGAGCACTAACCGGCCGCAAAAAATTGTTGCTCACTGCCACACCACTGCAAAATTCGCTGATGGAGTTGTACGGCCTTTCCAGCATCGTGGATGAGCAACTCTTCGGCGATGAGCGCAGCTTTCGCCAGCACTACATCAGCGGCAACAGCTCGATCATAAAGCTGAAAGCAAGGCTCAAAGGTTTTGTACAACGGACCTTGCGCAAAGACGTACTGGAATACGTCCGCTACACCCAACGACAAACCTTAACAGCACCGTTCAACCCTACCGTGCAAGAGCAGCAGCTCTATGACGGTATCAGCGCCCTGCTGGAGAAAGGCAATAGCTATGCATTACCGAAAAATCAGCGCCACCTCACTGGCTTGATCCTGCGCAAGTTGCTCGCATCCAGCTCCTATGCGGTACTCAATACTCTGCAAACCATGAAGAATCGGTTGCTGGCTTTGCAAACGGGCAGCCCGGAGGTAATCGATATCATCACCACCTTAGTGGAAGATGATGACCTTGAGCAGGAGTATCTCGAGGAGGTCAACATCAGCAGCGATAGCGTAGCTGAGAATGATATCGACCAAGGTTTGCTTGCCGAAGAAATCGCCGAACTAGAACTGTATATTCAGCAAGCACAGGCCATTAAAACCGATAGCAAAACAACTGCCTTGCTCAAGGCCCTGACCCAGGGGTTCAGCAAAATGGCGGATATGGGCGCTCCGCGAAAAGCCATTATCTTCACGGAGTCTAGGCGAACTCAGGAATACCTGGCAGCCTACCTGAAAGCCAATGGCTTTGCCGAGCAACTGGTTACCTTCAGCGGCAGTAACAACGACCCGGAAGCCACCCGTATTTACAGACAGTGGCTCATCGAAAGTGAAGGCAGTGACAAGATCAGCGGTTCACCCCAAATAGATCGTCGCACAGCGTTGATAGACCACTTCAGAAACTATGCAGAAGTGATGATTGCCACCGAAGCGGCAGCCGAAGGCGTCAACCTGCAGTTCTGCTCACTCCTGATCAACTATGACCTGCCCTGGAACCCTCAGCGAATAGAGCAGCGTATTGGCCGCTGTCACCGCTACGGGCAGAGGTTTGATGTCGTGGTCATCAATTTCCTCAATCAGGCCAATCAAGCAGATCAACGTGTCCTTGAACTGCTAACCGAAAAATTCCACCTGTTCGACGGCGTATTCGGGGCATCCGACGAAGTGCTAGGTAGTATTGAGTCCGGTGTCGATTTTGAAAAACGCATTCAGATGATTTATGACACTTGCCGCCAGCCGCACGAAATCGAAGCTGCTTTTGCTCTGTTGCAAAAAGAACTGGAAGCCAACATCAACGAAAAGATGACGGAAACCCGCCAGCTGCTGCTGGAAAACTTCGACGAAGACATCCACGACCTGCTCAAGCTCCAGCTCGATGCAGCCGAGCAACGGCTCGATCGCGTTGGGCGCTGGTTTTGGCAGTTGACCAGGCACGAGCTGGCTAGTCGTGCCGAGTTTGATGATGCAAAGCACCGCTTTGTGTTGAAGCAGCCTCTGAATAGCGCCCCGGAAGGTAGTTACCAGCTGATCCAGCGTGGTCCGCGCCAGAAAAAACCTGATGTTGTTACTACGCATACCTACACCTACCGGCTGACTCACGTTTTGGGTGACTGGGTACTGCAACAAGCTATCGAGCGCCCGCTACTTCCAGCCTGTGTGGTTTTTGACTACTCCGCGCACGCCGCAAAAATCAGCGTGATTGAGCCGCTACTTGGACAGTTCGGTACGCTCACTTTGCAGAAATTCACCATCGAATCACTGGAGCGCAGTGAGGACTATTTGCTGTTTGCTGCCGTCGACAGTATTGGTCAGCCAATCCCTGCCGAAGTTGCCCAGAAACTGATGCAGCTGCCTGGCACTTGCGACGCTTTAACTAATTTTGGAGACGTATCACTTCATGCTCCCCAGTTGGATGCTCAGCTGGAACAAGCGCGTAATCATGTTGAAAAAGAAGTAAACAAGCGCAATCTCACCTTCTTCGAGCAGGAAGTGAACAAGCTTGATGCCTGGGCTGACGATCTGAAGGAAGGATTGGAGGAGGCCATCAAAGCTCTGGATCAAGAAATCAAGCAGGTGCGGCGCGACGCCAAATTAGCCGTCACCCTGGAAGAAAAGCTGGCACTGCAAAAACAGCAGCGTAATCTGGAAAGTCAGCGCAACAAAAGTCGCCGTGAACTGTTCGATAATCAGGATGAAGTCGATGAGCGTCGCGAAACTCTAATCGAGACCCTGGAAGGCAAGCTCAGTAAGAAAACTCGGCAGGAAGGTCTATTCACAATTCAGTGGAGGGTACATTGATTTCCAATTTTTAGCATAATGTTGCCCATGCTTGCTGTACGACTTGTTGTAAAGCCAAGGAACTATAGGAATAAGGAAGTAGACGTGCCAGCCATTCAACCACAATTACTTGCGCCGCTGAAAAAGATTCTCAGGGAGCGTTTTGTACCCCACCTACCTCCGCTATTGGGTAATGGTGCTGCAGCAGACAGAAATGAAAAGCAGGTGTCTAGAGCTTTTAGTGCCTTTGTTCTACAAAAGCTTTTCAATTTGGATGTTGTAACAGCTGCGCAAGCCGTCGTGGACGACTACGACGATCATGGAATTGACGCGATCTATTATCATGAGGTTGAGAAGACGTTTTATCTGGTGCAGTCTAAGCTCAAAGCTACCGATCAGTTTGTGCTAGGAGAAGCGCAGTCGTTTATTAGCGGCTTGGAGTTGCTGCTTGATAAAGAGTTTGAGAGGTTTAACCAGAATTTTCAGAGCGTACTTCCAGCGGTGGAAAATGCCCTAGATGAGTGTGATCAAATTCAGTTGGTGGTCGCCTATGCTGGCAGTGGTGTAACCATCCAGGCACAAAATGAGCTAAAGCTGAAGCTTCGCATGCTGATTGGCAGTAGCGACGATCGATTGCAAGCTGATTATCAGGAGTTTGGCCCTGATCTTATCGAGCAGGCTTTGCGAGATGAGCAGTCCGTAAATACTGTAAATGAGAAAATTGGCATCTATAAATGCAGTACAATCCAGGAGCCGCGCAAGGCAGTTTTTGGCTTGGCTAAACTTCAGGATTTAATTGTTCTACACCAAAGGCATGGTCGCAGCCTTTATGAAAAAAACATCCGCTACTTTATTGGTGGAGGGCGGCGGGGGGTAAGTGCTGCGATCAAGGAGACGCTGTCGAATGAGCCGCAGAACTTCTTTTATCTAAATAATGGCATCACTTTGGTCGGTAAGCATGTTGAGACAAAGTCCGTTATCAAGGGGCATAAGGGCTCAAAGAATGTCAATGTTCGAGGGCTGTCTGTCGTTAATGGTGCGCAAACCATTGCATCTGCCGCGCAATTTTTAGAGCAGCACCCAGGAGTGGATATCAGCGAAGCTAAGGTCATGGTGACGGTGATCAATACTGGTAATGATACCTTCCATAAGCAGGTAACCAAGGCGCGTAACCTGCAAAACCCGGTTGATCTTTCCAATTTTGCGGCGTTGGATGATAATCAAGAGCGACTACGTCAAGAGATTGCCTTGTTTGGCGTAGATTATCAATATCGCCCGCAGCGGCAGAATGTCGGTGGAATTCCTACGATCGCCATTGAAAACCTTGCTAAAGCCTTGGCGTGTTTGCATGGCGATATACGATTTGCTGCTCGCCTTAAGTCGGAGCCGGCGCAATTCACTACTGAAGGGCACGAATCCTACACTAGCCTGTTTACTAGCGACTTGAGTGGTGTGAAAGCGATCAATGCCGTGACTGCTTTTGATGTAATACAGCACCTTATAAAACAAGCTGAGCGCAGCGCTCCAAGCCCGGAAAGGCTTGTTTATAGGCACTGTGGCTATACGCTGACCAGCCTGTTGATGATGCATTTGCGATCAAGAATCGGCGGAGCTAATCTGTTTTCAGGCGAAGATCTCCAAGGCTGGATCAGCGCGCCATTTGATGAACTGCGTCAGCTATTCGCTGACCGATATTCAGCAATCGTGCACGGTGCCGCACCTCATGCATTCTTCAAACGAATACCTGAAGCTGCGAAGTTAATGCTTGTGGTTTGGGTGGAGTATCAACAGCGTCAGCAAGATCCTGCAGTCATAGCCAAACAGAATGCTCATGCAGTAAACGATCCCTATAATCAAACATTATTTTATTATCTGACCAGCCAAGCGAGTCAGCTGTAACTGCAGGATAATTAAAGAGAAAATATCATGAGCAAAACCAAACTCGAGCTGACCTGGATCGGCAAGGAACAACGTCCGCGCCTAGAACCGCGTATTCTGCTGGAAGATCCAGAGAAGTCGTATCACGCCAGCCAGAAAGTCACTGATAGTGATATCTTCGATAACAAGCTTATTTTTGGGGATAATCTCCTGGCTTTGAAAGCTCTGGAGCAGGAATATACCGGAAAAGTCAAGTGTGTCTATATCGATCCTCCGTTTAACACCGGGGAGGCATTTGAGAACTATGATGATGGCCTAGAGCATTCGATTTGGCTGAATCTAATGTACGAAAGAGCTAAGTATCTACATAAGCTCCTTTGTGACGATGGAACGCTATTTGTACATATTGATGATAATGAGATAGGTTATCTGATGGTTATTCTGGATGAGATATTCGGAAGATCTAACAGGGTTAATATAGTTACGTTCAAGCAGGGCTCTGCAACAGGCCATAAGTCAATAAATCCTGGTTTGGTGACAACAACTAACTATATCTTGGTATATGCAAAAGAAAAAGCAAAATGGAAGCCTGGTCGAATATATACAGCAAGAGAAAGGGATAGCAGATATGCTCAATTTATAGATAACTACGAAGACGGAATCAAGGGCTGGAGTCTTATTTCGTTGAACGCTGCATTCGCAAAGCGATACGGAGTAAGTCCGAAGGATGTCAAGAAGTTTTTCTCCGAAGACTACGAGGAAAAGCTAAGTGATTTTGTTATAGAAAATGCAGACAGAGTCATACAGCTTGCTAGGCCCGATTATAAATCAGTTGGCCAGCATGTTCGTGACGCGATTGATGAGTCCAAGAGCGATCCTGATCGCTTTGTCCACTTGGAGAGGGATAATCATGAGGATATGTTTTTCATTATGGCCGCCGTCTACTTTTCTATAAAAACAAACTAAAGTCCATAGATGGTGAGTATGTGGCTGGTGAGCCATTGACCAATTTATGGTCTGACATTTTATCCAATAATCTACATAAAGAGGGCGGAGTCAAATTTCCAAAAGGCAAAAAGCCAGAGTCGCTAATAAAGAGGATTCTAGACTTAAGTACTAATGAGGGTGACTTGGTTCTTGACTCTTTTGCAGGGTCGGGGACCACTGCAGCAGTGGCGCACAAGATGAAAAGAAAATGGATCACAATCGAGCTTGGCGAGCACTGTGATACCCATATATTACCTCGTCTGAGAAAAATAGTTGACAGCGAAGATAATGATGGCGTTTCCAAGGCAGTCAACTGGCAAGGTGGTGGCGGATTTCGGTTTTATAAACTGGCGCCTTCACTGTTGCAAAAAGATCAATGGGATAACTGGGTCATCAACAAGGAATACAACGCCGAGATGCTAGCGGAGGCGGTGTGCAAGCTGGAAGGATTTACCTATGCGCCTTCCGATACTATCTGGTGGAACCACGGTTACTCAACAGAAACTGACTTTATCTATACGACCACGCAAAACCTGTCACAGGAAAAGCTGGAGCTGCTATCGGAGGAAGTCGGCAGCGACAAAACTCTTCTTGTAATGTGTGGTGCCTTCCGCTGTAAGGCCGATCGATTTGCCAATTTGACCTTGAAAAAATTGCCCAAAGAGATTGTCAGTCGCTGCCAATGGGCACACGACGACTACAGCCTGAATGTGCGAAATTTGCCGATGGCCGAATCGGCTCCTGCGCAAGACGACCTGTTTGAGGAGTAACACATGACCATGGATCTATCGGAACTGTCACCCAAACAGATGCGCGCTTTGAATAACATTTGCGGCCGCTTAAGCCTACGTGCCCCCCAGCGCGAATCACTGCAAGCCCTAGCGCAGGCTATCGCCAGCAGCAACGAGCGCTTACTTGACCCGAAGCGCGAGTTGCCAACGCTGCTCGATACCCTGAAAGCACAGTTCACTACTTTGGAAGAGTTCGAGCGTGACTTTCCCTCGCTGTGTTTTGCTCTGGCCACCGGTGTGGGCAAGACCCGATTGATGGGCGCCTTCATCACCTACCTGCACGAAGTGCATGGCATCAAAAACTTCTTTGTGCTGGCGCCCAACCTGACAGTCTACGAAAAGCTGATTGCCGACTTCACGCCAGGCACACCGAAGTACGTGTTCAAGGGTATTTCCGAGTTCGTACTCAATCCACCGGAAGTGATCACGGGTGATAACTACGAACAGCGTGGCGCACTGATGATGAACGATCTGTTCGGCAATGTGCGTATCAATGTTTTCAACATCGCCAAGATCAATTCCGAAGTACGTGGTGGCAAGGCGCCGCGTATCAAGCGGTTGTCGGAGTATCTTGGCGATAGCTATTTCAGCTACCTGGCCAACTTGCCCGATCTGGTATTGCTGATGGACGAGTCTCATCGCTATCGCGCCAGTGCTGGCATAAAGGCGCTGAATGAGCTCAATCCGCTGCTGGGTCTGGAGTTGACTGCCACCCCCTTTGTGGAAAGCAGCAGTGGTCCGGTGCCTTTCAAGAACGTGGTGGTGGATTATCCGCTGGCCCGCGCGATGGACGATGGATTTGTCAAAGAGCCCGCCGTGGTTACACAGCGCAACTTCGAGGCCAGCCAGTACAGCAAGGATGAGTTGGAAACTATCAAGTTGATGGATGGTATTCGTCTACATGAAGCCACCAAGGTGGATCTGATCACCTACGCACATGAAAACGAAGTCAAGCTGGTCAAGCCCTTTATGCTGGTCATCGCTCGCGATACCACCCATGCCAGCGAGCTACTGACGAAGTTGGAAGGCGTGTTTGATGGGCGCTACAAGGGCAAGGTGATCCAGGTCGACAGCAGCAATAAAGAGGAAGAGACCATTCAGGCGCTGCTGAACGTAGAAAGTGTCGACGAACCGACCGAAATCGTTATCCACGTCAACATGCTCAAAGAAGGCTGGGACGTTACCAACCTGTACACAATCGTGCCGTTGCGCGCCGCTAATGCTCGCACCTTGATTGAGCAATCCATTGGTCGTGGCCTGCGCCTACCTTATGGCAAGCGTACTGGGGTGGAGGCGGTGGATCGCCTTAGCATTGTGGCGCATGACAAGTTCCAGGAAATTGTTGACGAAGCCAATAACCCGGAAAACCCACTGCGCCTGAAAAAGTTGTATCTGGATCGTCCCGAAGAGGCCGTTCCGACCGAGAGTGTGCAGGTGCTGTCCAACCTGGACAGCGTCATCAGCGGCAACAAGCCCCAAGGCAGCTCCGGCACTGATTTCAGTGTTGGCGAGCCGAGTGCAACCTATCGTACAGAGGCGGAAAAGAAAGTTGCGCAAGTGGCGCTTGAAGTGATCAAGCAGTACCAGCAGCGCCCGCAACAAGCGCCGACCAGTCAGGCACTGCTGAACGAAAGCGTTAAAGCAGGCATTGCTCAGTCGGTGAAAGAGCATTTAACCGCAGGCCAGCAATCCTTCTTTGGCGAAGGCGGCTTGGAAGATAATCAGGCCTTGGATCTGGATGCCATCATTGCTCATACCACCCAACTGGTGGTCGACAATACGATAGATATGCCACGCATCATCATCAGCCCAGCTGGTGAAGTGACTACGGGCTACCGTGAATTCACTCTCGATATCAGCGGTATTACAGGACTAAAGCCCCAAGAGCGGGCACTGGTCAGCCAAAGCCTTCAAACCAATCAGCAAACCGAGATTGGCGAAGGCGATTCCGGAAACTTTGAACCGGTTAAAGAAAACTACATCCTGAAAAAGCTGTTCAACTACGACGACATCCCCTATGACGAGCAAGCCGAGCTGCTCTACAGCCTGGCCAAACAGGCGGTTGAGGCTTTACAGCAGGAAAACAATGATGACAAGGATGTGGAGAATATTCTAAAAAATCAGAGTGAGGCAATCACTCGATTGATCCATGCTCAGCTGAACAAACATTTTTATGAGGAAGCCTCCGAGTATGAGGTCGAGGTGCGCAGTGGATTTACCAGCCTGAAAGAGTGTTCTTATACCGTGGCGCAAGGGCAGGTTATACATAGCTACCGTGATACGGTTAAAGATGTCGGCAAAATAAAACAGATGCTGTTCGGTAATTTCTGCAAGTGCCTATACCCCCTGCAGAAATTTGATTCCGATACTGAACGCCGCTTTACCGTGATATTGGAACGTGACTGCACTAAATGGTTCAAACCTGCCAAAGGCCAGTTCAAGATGTACTATAAGCGCGGCTCTGAGCACCCAGAATACATTCCGGACTTCGTGGCTGAGACTGCAGATTGTGTGTTGATGATCGAAACCAAGAGCACACAGCACCAGAATCAGGATGGCAGTTGGAATGAGGAGGTCAGCGAAAAAGCTCGCGCCGGTATCAGGTGGTGCATCAATGCCAGTAATTACTTGACGGCCAACGGCGGGAAACAGTGGAAATACCTACTAATACCCCATGACTCGGTGAAAGAAGCCAACAACCTGGATAGTTTTGTGCAGCAGTTTGAGCTCACGGACGAGTAAGTCGAAGCGTCCTATCTCCGCCTTTGATCACTCTGAGGTGGAGATAGATGGCGAGGTAGCGATTTTCTCGAGCGTGGCAGCGCATTGATTTTGGCTATTCTGCCATATGAGCATAGTGTCGAATTTTCAAGGAAAAAAAGCTAGTTGGCTCGATCAGCGTGAGTAGCTCAAGTGCTACTCACGCTGGATCTTTCCTTTCCTATTCATTTTTCGCAGCAGACAACTGTAGATACTAATTGCAGCAACAATGGTTGTATATCTACAGATAGCAAAGTTCTGCCAGCGATATGCAGCCTTCACATCCCACGATAATATGATCCAGCGTCCGTGTACCGACCATATTGAGTGCATCCTTAAGGGTTGTGGTCAGCGTGCGATCGGCTTGGCTTGGTTCCGGATCGCCAGAGGGATGGTTGTGCACCAGGATCACGGCAGCAGCGTTGTGCTCAAGAGCGACTTTAACCACTTCTCTTGGATACACGCTGGCACTATCCAGCGTGCCTCTAAATAGCTCTCTGAAGCCAATAACTCGGTGCTTGCTGTCGAGCAGTAGCAGAGCAAAGACCTCGTACTCGTGATACTGCAGCAGTGTCTGCAGGTGGCTAATGACGTGTTTTGGCTCAGTCAGTGTCCGGCCTTTTGACAGACGACTCATTGCCAGTTGTTGCGCCATCTGCAGGATATCGGCTTCGGTTACAGGGGATTCCATAACATAAGTCCCGGTCGTTTCACCGGCTTTGAGCTTGTGATACTTCATCAGTACTCTCCTAAATCGGAAGATATTTGGTCAGGCTGGAAGCGGGATCAATGGGCGCGACCCAGTTGGCCATTAGTGTTTTGGAGGGATTTCGATTCCAGTTTCTTAGTCAGTGATGGCTTTGCAGGCGCTGCCAGTTGGGGTTTTGCTTGGCTGGCTGAGTCTTCAGCTGCAGGAAAGAACTCTTCGACGAGGGCTCCGATGTCTTCTTCATTGTCCTCAAAGGCTCCGTTGCTAAAGCCCAGTTGGGCCGCCTGATCCAAGACGGTTTGGTCAAAACCCGCGGCTTGCCGGGTTTCCTCCAGTTGCTTGGCTTCCAGTAAGGTGTCTTCTAGGCTCAGCCCACTGCGTACCGTGATGTCGACGTAGAAGATCGGCGTGCCATGGCTCTGGCGGGTGGATTTACCGCGCAGACGCAGCTCCAGCGGCAGACAGGCCAGGCGATTGCCGGAGATTGCTTGCAGGTAATGCAGGCGCGCTGCCAGGGTGCGGATGCTGTTGTAGCCCGTGGTACGAAAGACGAAGCTGCCCAACGGATCGTCATCGCCAATCACCACGTTCAGCCGGCCGTAAGGCTTGCAGGCATTGCCTTGAGCCAGTGAACAGCCATCCGGTGACGGGCAGGGCAACGACTGGATGCCGTCTTTGGTCAAACGCTTGCAGGTCTCACCGTTGCCGACGCACATTGGCCTGCCGGTGTTACGGTCGAATAGGCTGTAGTCAGCCCGAAAGTTGAGGTCAGGCTCGTTGAACAGCAGCCGGATCGGAATACTGCGCAGCTTTCCGTCCTGGCCATTGCGCAGCTCTTCGTTAAGGGGATGCAGCAGCCAGCCGTCGCGGCTCTGTACCTGCGAAGTAATGGTGAACTGATCATCTTTCTCAGGCAGACGTTTGCCGTTTTTCTCGACGACCTTGCCTATGGAAATTCGGCCCAAAATCGGGGGCGTGATGGCTAAACCTTTGAGCATGGGAGTTCTCCTGTATCTGAATTAAAAACGCCACGGAGACCGCGTAAACGACCAGGGTGGCGTTGGAGAGAAAGGGCATGGGAATAAGGGAGAGTGAACGAACGTTCAGGCCAGCAGAAAACGCCGACTGCCGTTTTTGGTGGTCGAGTAGCGCACTTGCAGATGGGGCTTTTCTTTCAGCAGACGGGGGATATCCAGGGCCTCGCTGTCTTTGGCTTTCTTCCAAGTGATGCAGCCGGTTGCGAAGGTCGCCCGACTGGCATCGCCCATGGCCTGTTGCAACGTTTGCTTGAGCTGAGCTTCCTGCTTCTCCTGCAAAGCAATCGACTCGCGCACGCTCTGCAGTTCGGTAAAGGTCGTACAGAGCAGAGTGTCCTGGCTGAAGTCCAGGCTTTGCCCACTGTCCTGTGGATACAGGCAGCGCAACGCCTGCTCCGCCGAGGCAGATCCGTCTGCCGGCGGCGGGGTATCACTGACGACGTAATCCCAGAACAGCCGCTCCAGGTCGATCAGCCGAGCAATCAGTGACTCGTCGCGTTCGATGCGATGGATTTCCAGGTGCTGACCACCGAGCAGTACCGCCACATCAGCGGCCTGCTTGCCGGTGACGGCGAGCTGGTGCATGACTTGCAACTGCACATACTCGGGCACACCTTCCTTCCAGAGGCGTGCGCCGTTTATGCCGGCGGTTTTGCATTCGAGAATCTGCACTTCTGACGCGCCGATCACCTCACGGTCGATATTGGCCAGCATCCAGCCCAATTGCGGATCAGGATGCTGCAGCACAGCATTGATCCGCCGCACCCGGTAACCACTGCGTCTGGTGTAATGCGCCGCCACGATAGGCTCCAAAATGTTGCCCCAGTAAGACGGACTTTCCTCATCCTGCGGATCGAGCTTGGGCAGTGAGGTGTCACGCCCGGTTTTCTCCAGCCACAGCTCCAACTGGGATTTGTACGGGTTAAGGCCCACGGCCGCGGCAGCATCCGAGCTGCCGATACCTTGCTTGCGGACGGCCAGCCAGTCCTCACGCGGCAGTTGTTTAGTCCTCACAAGGCGTAAGGCAGGACGGGGTTTACTGCTGGGTTGTTGAAGAGTTTGCGTGCTCATGATGTTTTCCTGTGCGGCATAAAAAACGCCCGGCCAGCAGAAGCTAACCAGGCGCTTTAATAGTTGAGTAAGTAAGTGAGTGGGGCTAGGCGGCGAGTTGCAGTGCTGCCTGCAGGGCGCGTTGTTTGATGACAGCACCTTGGCCAAACCAGGCCGAGTCCATTCGATATTCAGTACTTCTGGCACGCCGCTCGTGATCAACGTACTCGGTCACAGCATTGAGCAATCCCCACGCAGTTCCTTGGGCCGACTCCAGCGTCGCGCCGCGACCTTCGCCTTCGTACAGGCTTTGAACCTTGCGCAGTGCGCGCTCGTTCGGTAGGACTTCGGGCAGTTTGCTATTGGGGGTTACGTCACACAGCACGTTCATGAAAAAGCCCATAGCTTCATGCCATTGCACCTTGCGCTCAGCCAGTGCTCGAATGCGGTACATGAACTCGTCCCATTGCGAGACGGCGATGCCCAACTGCTTTTTCACTGCCTGCGGATCGAAGCGGGTGTTATGCGGCACTTTGATCGCGCGGGTGGTGCCATCCAGGGCGATGGTCAGCGTGTTATTGCAGACCACCCGTACGGTGGTGGGGGTTGCGGTGGTGGCCAAGGTGCCATCACAGGAGGTGGCCAGCAGCAGGTAGCCATTAACCTGGTCGTTGCCCTTCAACGCCGTGCCTTGCCCAGTACGGGCCAGAGCCCAGAACTTGCGACCGCCTTTGAGCACTCCAGCGGTTTCCAGTTCGTAGCCCGAGACCTCAGTCAGATCCCGATAGAACTCCAGAACTTCACGGGGCTGCACAACCTGGTAGCGGTTGGAGACCACCGACAACGGGGCCTTGGTGTCGGAGCGATACAGCACCTTCTGTTCAGGGAAAGAGTGAATCGATCCAAGAGCACCGATGCTCTTGGATTTGAAATGCACCGGGCTGTCTTGGATCTTCCAGTCCATACCCGCCTCACGCTGCCAGACTTCGAGCGGTTGTTTCGGGGAGAGGCGACTGCCCAGGCCATGCCAGGGAGTAGTGCCAATGTAAGCCATTTGTTCAACGAGATGAGCCATGGGAATGATTCCTTGCGAATGAATGTAAAAGAGCGTCGCTTCATCAACAAACGACGCCTGTTCACAACGACTTAACGGTTGACTCTGAAGCTGTAACCGCACTCCAGGCACTGGTAGTTATCCAGCACCTTCTCATCAATCTGTTCACCCAGCGTGGCCCCAGCGATCCCGCCGGCAGCACCACCAAACAGCCCTCCAAGTATGGCGCCAGCGATACTGCCCACAGCGATCCCTACAGGCCCGCCGACTATGCCGAGTACTGCACCGGCTTCCGCTCCCGACAGGGCTCCGGCGGCCCCACTGACTGCACCGCCTGCAGCGCCAATCAAACCACCCGTTTGCTTACCGATATTTTTCGTTACGACTCGTCCAGAGTTGCAGCTAGGGCAAGGGGTATACATACGTAAATCCTCTCAAGTGATGAGCGTACTGAGCCAAAAAGCAGGCACGCCAAAATCCCTGCCGCAGTTGATGCGGTGGGCGTTCACAGAGGTGATATAGGTTTGAATTTTTATTGAATGAGATTTGGACCAATTCGGAGAGTTATTTGCCCCTAAAAAGTCATCTAGGAGCTGATGATCTACGAGAGGCTTTGGATATTTTGAGCCGTCTCATTTGGTGAACATCACTTGCCGTTGGTGGGATTGGGTATCCGGCTGTGGACTGTCAACAAACAGCACAGATTTTTACGCCTTTTCATTTATTTCTAACTGTCGTCTCAGCAGAAACGGTTGGGGATGTGCGTGAGTAGTTGACCTGTGCAAACCCCCAGCATTTGCTCTCCTCCTTGGGCAACCTATGCTCGGCTCCTGTAGATGGTTGTGTTGACCTTCTTCGGGCTGGTGGCGTGTAACAATATCGTTTTAAAGTGATGGCCTTTTGCTGCTCTGTACCACAGAGCTGCGTATTCAGATCTGAGGGTGGCGTATGCAGGATGCGGACTCGTTGAAGCCCGGCTTCATGATTATTCACGGCAATCGCTTGGACGATTTGCGTGAGCTAGCGGTGAGCTGGATGCAGCGCTACCCGTTGGCCCCTCTGGAAAACGAAGTCGTGCTGGTGCACAGCAACGGCATTGCTCAATGGTTGAAGCTGGCGCTGGCTGAAGATCCTGATAACGGTGGCTGCGGTATCGCAGCAGCGTTGGATGTGCAACTTCCTGCGCGTTTCCTGTGGCAGGCTTACCGGTCTGTCTTGGGGGCCGAGACAACCCCCGAGTCTTCGCCGCTGGACAAGACTGCACTGAGTTGGCGTCTGATGCGCTTGCTGCCTCAATTGCTCAACAAAACCCATTTCAGCAGCTTGCAGCGTTTCCTTCAGGACGATGACGATCAGCGCAAGCGCCATCAACTATCCGAACGTCTGGCGGACCTGTTTGACCAATATCAGGTCTATCGCGCCGATTGGCTGGAGGACTGGGCGGCCGGGCGTGATCAGCTAAAGCACATCAAAGGCGGTGTGAAACCGCTGGATCCCGACAACCTGTGGCAGGCGGAGCTGTGGCGTGAAGTATTGGCGGATGTAGGCGCGGGCGCTCTTGAGCAGAGCCGTGCCGGTGTTCACAAGCGTTTTGTCGCACGCCTGCGTGAAGCAGGGCAGCCCCCAAATGGTTTACCTCGGCGTGTGGTGGTGTTTGGCATTTCATCTATGCCGGCACAGGTTTTAGAAGCCTTGGCCATACTCTCGCGCTACAGCCAGGTATTGCTGTGCGTGCACAACCCTTGTCGCCATCACTGGGGCGATATCGTCGCTGACAAAGACTTGTTGGGCCATGCCTATCGCCGTCAGCCAAACAGAAGTGCTTCTATGGTGGCGAGCCAACATGGCCAGCCATTGCTCGCCGCTTGGGGTAAGCAAGGTCGCGACTACATCAATTTGCTCGACCACTATGACGAGCCAGCGAGTTATCGACACCTTTTCGAGGGCCTAAACGGCGGGCGTATCGACCTGTTCAATGACGAGCCACCTTCAAGCCTCCTAGGTCAATTGCAAAGCGACATTCTTGAATTGCGTCCTTTGGCTGAAACTCGCGAAGAGTGGGCCCCGGTCGACGTGGCACAGGATCGCTCCGTGCGCTTTCACGTGGTCCACAGTGCCCAGCGCGAAGTGGAGGTGCTGCACGATCAGTTGCTTGCTCGCTTCAGTGCCAATCCTGGGCTAAGCCCGCGCGATGTGATTGTGATGGTGCCGGACATCAATGCGTATGCACCGCATATCGAGGCCGTGTTCGGTCAGGTGCCGCGTCATGATCCTCGTTATCTGCCCTTTACCCTGGCCGACCAGGGACAGCGTGGGCGCCAGCCCTTGCTGATCGCCCTCGAACACCTGCTTGAACTGCCGCAAAGCCGCTTTGCCGTCAGCGATATTCTCGACCTGCTGGACGTACCGGCGCTGCGCGCGCGCTTCGGTATCAAGGAAGCGGATGTGCCGATCCTGCAGCGTTGGATCGACGGTGCCGGTGTGCGCTGGGGATTCGATGCGCAGCAGCGCGAGAGCCTGGACATGCCGGCGGGCCTGGAACAAAACACCTGGCGCTTCGGCATGCGTCGCATGTTGCTGGGCTACGCGACCGGCCAGGGACCTGAGCTGAATGGCATCGAGCCGTACGATGAAGTGTCGGGACTGGAAGCCGCCTTGGCCGGGCCGCTGTTGACCTTGCTCGATCACCTGGAAATTGCCCGCGAAGACCTGCAACAGCCAGCCACACCGGTACTCTGGGTTGAGCGTCTGCAATCGCTGCTGAAAGTGTTCTTCCGGCCGGTGGGTGACGGCGAAGATTTGTTGGTCAACCAACTGCTCAAGTTGCTCGACGACTGGTTGCGCACATGTGAGTCCGCGCAGTTCGACGAACCGCTGCCGCTGAGTGTGATGCATGAAACCTGGATGGCCGGCATTGAAGAGGGCGGCTTGTCACAACGGTTTCTTGCCGGCGCGGTGAACTTCTGCACGCTGATGCCGATGCGTGCCATTCCATTCAAGGTGGTGTGCCTGCTGGGCATGAACGATGGCGACTACCCGCGCCAACAACCGCCTGTAGATTTTGATCTGATGCGCAACGATTACCGTCCGGGCGATCGCTCGTGGCGCGAGGATGATCGTTACCTGTTACTTGAGGCGCTGTTATCGGCCCGGGAACAACTGTACGTCAGTTGGGTCGGTCGCAATATTCGCGACAACAGCGAGCGCGTACCTTCGGTTTTGATCGGTCAACTGCGCGATCATCTGGCCAGTGGTTGGCGTTTGGCGCAGCCCGAAGCGACGCCTGATGCGCTGCTCCATGCATTGACTCAGGAACATCCGCTCCAGCCTTTCAGCCCTGCCTACTTTGCCGATAAGCCCGGGCCCGACGGGCTGTTCACGTATTCTCACGAGTGGCGCGAAGTGCATGATTCACAAGCCGGGCAACCATCGGCCGGTTTGTTGCCAGCGCTCGCTCAAGACACGCCGTTGACCCTGCGCCAACTGGCCGGGTTTGTCCGTGATCCCGTCGGGGCATTCTTCCAGCAACGGCTCAAGGTCAATTTCGACAATGACGAATTGACCGGCCGCGACGACGAAACCTTTCAGCTCGACGGCCTCGAAAACTGGCAGCACCAGGACCGGCTCAGCCAGGCGCTCAAGCGCTGGGTTGAAGAAGATTACCGGCCCGAGAACGCGGTGGCCGAGCTCGATCGGCACGTTCAGCGATTGCAGCGCGAAGGCAAGTTGCCGCTGGGTGGCTTCGGAACCTTGAGCGCATCGGCATTGGCCGAGCCTCTACCGGACATGCTGGAGCGTTACCACGCGCAGCTGCAGGCATGGCCTGAAATCGAGGACGGCCAGACTGCCGCAACGATTGCCGCGTGCGAACCGACACCGGGATTGAATGACTGGTTGGGCGGCATTCGCTGTAATGCCCAAGGTGAGCGGGTGTACTTGCAACTCGACAGCAAGAAACTGTGCAACGACGACAGTTGGCGCTGGCACAACCTGGTTCGACCCTGGGTGCGACATTTGGCGTTGCAGTTGAGCGGTTCGGGCTGCACCACGATTCTGGTCAGTTTGAACGGTGATGTGGTGTTCCGGCCAATGCCCGCGCAAGAGGCGCAGGCGCAGTTGCAATCGCTGCTCGACGCCTGGGTGGCGGGCATGCGTGAACCGCTGCCGGTCGCCTGCAAAAGCGCATTCGCATGGCTTGAGGAAGCGGGGGCGGATGGCGAAGACAAAGACGCGGCCTCGGAAAAGGCCCGTGAGACATTCGAGGGTGGCTACAAGCGCACCGGAGAAGCAGAGAGCTCCTTCGCCTTGCGCCGCGCCTACGCGGACTTTGACCAGCTATGTGCTTGCGGTGATTTTGGCACATGGTCCCAGCGGTTGTATGGCGGACTGTTCAAACACCTTTCTTCCAGCAACGCAGGGAGCGACCAATGAGCCCAGTTAATCTCAACCCCCTGGACTTTCCATTGCATGGCAGCCGATTAATTGAGGCCAGTGCCGGCACGGGCAAAACCTTCACGATCGCTTTGCTTTATGTGCGTCTGGTGCTGGGGCATGGCGGCGAAAACGCATTCAAGACACCGCTTACTCCGCCGCAAATCCTGGTGGTGACGTTTACGGACGCCGCCACTCAGGAACTGCGCGACCGTATTCGTGCGCGCTTGACCGAAGCGGCGCAGTGCTTTCTGGAACCGGATCGCAAACATGACAAGTTGCTGCAGCAACTGCGTGACGAATACCCAACGGAGCAGTGGCCTGACTGCGCTCGACGCTTGCAATTGGCCGGGGAGTGGATGGATGAGGCCGCCGTCTCGACCATTCACGGCTGGTGTTATCGGATGCTGCGTGAGCATGCCTTCGACAGTGGCAGCCTGTTCACCCAGACACTGGAAACCGACCAGAGCGAGTTACTGGCCGAGGTGGTCAGGGATTATTGGCGCCGGCATTTCTATGAGTTGCCGGTGGAGCAGGCGCGATCGATCGGTGATTGTTTCAAAAGCCCTCAGGAGCTGGGGGATGCGCTCGGTTCGTTGCTGACACGCCGGGACGCGACTTATCAATACAAAACCCAGCCTCTTGAAGCGCCTGGGTCTTTGCAGGCACTACTCCAGGAACCGGGTGAATGGTACGGAACAGTCGGCGAACTGGAGCGTAATGCTCGCCAGTTGTGGGTACAGCATCAGGTCGATCTAGAGGCCTTACTGCAAAGTGTTCGGGTCCGGATGCATGGAGGTACCTATAGGGGGGCAGACCAGGATGATGTATTCAATGGCTACTTGCGCGACTTGGAGCGGTGGAGTCGGGGGCAACCTGCACCTGAAAAAATAAAGGCGTTCAGTCAATCCGGCTTGAGGCTCACTGGTAGAGACAAGGTTCCCCAACATGAGGCGCTACAGGCCATTGATGCCTGGCTGGAAAAACGTAACGCCAAGGTTGATATCAGGGCGCAGGTGCTGCTGCATGCCTTGCATGAAGTGCATGAGCGCTTCGATGAAGAAAAGCGCCGCCGAGCTGAAATCGGATTCGACGACCTGCTCAATCGCCTTGACCACGCCTTGCAGAGCTCGTCCGGCCCTCGTCTGGCCGAGACCATTCGCAAGCAGTACCCGGTTGCTCTGATCGATGAGTTCCAGGACACCGACCCGGTTCAATACCGGATCTTTGAAACCATCTACCGCATCTGCGAGAACCTGGAAGACTGCGGGCTGTTCCTGATCGGCGATCCGAAACAGGCGATTTACTCCTTCCGCGGCGCGGATATCTACACTTATCTGCAGGCGCGAGAGGCCACGGCTGGCCGTCATTACACGCTGGGCACCAATTATCGCTCCACCCAGGCGATGGTCGATGCAGCCAACCACTGCTTCGAGTTCGCCGAATCACAGCCGCGTGGAGCGTTTCGTTTTGCCAAGGAAGACCAGGGCAATCCGGTGCCGTTCAACACCGTACAAGCCAACGGGCGCGACGATATTTTGCAGATCAACGGCACGGATCAACCGGCCCTGACGTTCTGGTATCTGGAAACCCAGGGCGTAATCAATAACGCCACGTACTTGCGCAAAGCCGCTGAAGCCTCGGCATCGGCGATTCAGGCCTGGCTCGATCCCGCTGCAATCAACCGGTCCGGTTTGCTGAACGACAAGGGTGAATTCATCGCCTTGCGGCCCGCCGATATCGCCATTCTGGTGCGCAATCGCAAGGAAGCCGAAGCCATCCGCAAAGCCCTGGCGCAGCGCCAACTGGCCAGCGTCTATCTCTCTGACAGGGACTCGGTCTTCGAAAGCGAGGAGGCCAAAGACCTGCTGTATATCCTGCGAGCCTGCGCTCAACCGACCAGCGATCGGCTGGTGCGAGCGGCGATGGCGACCCGTAGCATCGGGCTGCCATGGCAGACGCTGGAGCAATTGAACCAGGATGAGTTGTTCTGGGAGCAACAGGTGCTGTTGTTCAGGGATTTGCGTGTCTTGTGGCAGCAACAAGGTGTTCTGCCAATGCTGCGAAAGCTGCTGGCCACGTTCAAGGTGCCGGCCCGTTTGCTTGTGGAGGATCAGGGTGAGCGTCGCCTGACCAACCTGTTGCATCTGGCCGAATGGTTGCAGCGCAGCGCTGCCGAACTCGATGGCGAGCATGCGCTGATCCGCCATCTGGCCGAGCAGGTCGATGGTCAGAGCGAAGAAGAAATTCTGCGTCTGGAAAGCGATTCGGACCTGATCAAGGTGATCACCGTGCACAAGTCCAAGGGCCTGGAATACCCTTTGGTGCTGCTGCCGTTTGCCTGTAGCGCAAGGGAGATCGATGGCAAAAGCAAAACCCCGCCGATGTTTCACGATGAAAATGATTCGTTGGTGATTGAGTTGGTAAAAGGTGAATCGGCAAAACCGGCACAACTGCGGGCCAACGATGAGCGTATGGGAGAAGAGATGCGCTTGCTCTACGTCGCCTTGACCCGAGCTCGTTACGCCACCTGGATTTGCATGGCAGCCCAAGCATCGGATCGCAGAAGTAAAACGACGCACTTGCACAAGACAGGCCTGGGTTACATGTTGGCAGGTGAGAAGCAGGTCACTCCCGATGAACTTCTCGGCGTGGTCGAGACTTTCGCAAAAAACTGCAATGACATAGAAGTGTGCGCAGCCCCCTTGCCGTCCGACAATGTGCATACGGCGCCAACGCCACCGCTGGTGGGGCCGGCATTGCGCCCCCTGCACACGCTCGCGGCGAACTGGTGGATTGCCAGTTATTCGGCCTTGGCCATTGCCGACGGGAATGTCCTGATGGGGGCGCAGCCGGGTGTCAATCTTGAGCCGGCGACCGCGCTGGAAGCCAATTTGCAGGAAGAAGACGAAGCTGAAGCCTTGCCTGCAGGGGCCGGGATTCACGGTTTCCCTCGGGGCGCAGGACCGGGCACCTTTCTGCACGGGCTGTTCGAGTGGGCAGGCCGCGAAGGTTTCGCCAAGGCCGCTGGAGATCCGATCACCCTGCATAACACCGTTGCCCGACGCTGCAACCTGCGCGATTGGGAAACCTGGATCGAGCCACTGTCCGCTTGGCTTGGCAGCTATCTGAATGCGCCACTGCGATTCAACGGTACCCAGTGCAAACTCTCGACTCTGAGCACCTATCAAGTAGAGATGGAGTTCTGGTTTTCCAGCAGCTCCGTGAACGTTCAGCGTCTTGATGCCCTGGTGCGCCAACATACATTGGGTGGTGCACCGCGCCCTGTGCTGGCGCCCAATGAGTTGAACGGCATGTTCAAAGGCTTCATCGACCTGACGTTTGAACATCAGGGTCGCTACTACGTGGCGGACTACAAATCCAACTGGCTGGGCAGCAACGACCAGGCCTACGACGCCGAGGCGATGGTCGCGACGATGCTGGACAAGCGTTACGACCTGCAGTTGTGCCTGTACCTGCTGGCGTTGCATCGCCAGCTCAAACTGCGCCTTCCGGGGTATGACTACGAACAGCACATGGGCGGGGCGTTGTACCTGTTCGTCCGTGGCCACCAGGCGCCAACGCAAGGCGTTCATTTCGAAAGGCCTCCGCGGCAACTGATTGAACAGCTGGACCAACTCTTCATGGGGCAACACGCGGAGGCCAGCGCATGAGCCAGACCCTTAAGCAACTCAGCAACAGCCAACGCAACGTTGATCATCCGGCGGTGTTCATTGGTGACGCCAGCAACAGCGAACTGCTGCATCAACTGGACAATTGGTTGACCCGTGGCTGGTTGCGCGCGCTGGATCGTTCGTTTGCCACCTTCATTCTCGAACAGGACTCCCAGGCCCAAGCCAGTGTGCTGCTGGCCGCGGCGATGACCAGTCACCAACTTGGCCGTGGACACTCTTGCCTGGATCTGGCCGCCACGCTGCACTCTCCTGATTTTGTGTTGTCGTTGCCACCTGAAGGCGAGGAGGGCAGCCAGCTACCGTCACAATGGTTACTGGGCCTGGATGTCGAGCAATGGCGCCTGGCGTTGGCCTTGAGCCCGATGGTGGAAGACAGGGACGGGCAACAGCGCTTCCCTGAGCGACCATTGGTGCTGACCGGGCAGCTCCTGTACTTGCGCCGTTACTGGAACTACGAGCGCAGCATTGCTCAGGCGTTGAGTCGCCGCTTGAGCGTGGACGCGGTTACTCCGGAAAAGCTTTCCAGTCGGCTCGATGCATTGTTCCCGAAATCCTCCGAGGTTAAAGGTGAACATCTTAGCGACTGGCAAAAAATTGCCTGCGCGCTGGCGGCGCGAGGTAATTTCAGTGTCATCACGGGCGGTCCCGGTACCGGCAAGACCACCTCTGTCGTGCGCCTGTTAGGGCTGCTACAAACCCCTGCCGTGGAAGAGGGAAAACCTCTGCGGATCCGGCTTGCCGCGCCAACCGGCAAGGCGGCCGCACGCTTGTCCGAATCCATCGGCAAGGCCGTCCGTGAGTTGCCTGTCAGTGCCCCAGTGCGCGACGCGATCCCGACCGATGTTTCTACATTGCACCGCCTGCTGGGCAGCCGACCGGACTCGCGCAACTTCATTCACCACCGGGATAAGCCGCTGGAACTGGATGTGCTGGTGGTCGATGAAGCGTCGATGATCGATCTGGAAATGATGGCTTGCCTGCTCGATGCCTTGCCCCGGCAAGCCCGCTTGATCCTGCTGGGTGACAAGGATCAGCTGGCGTCGGTGGATGCGGGTTCGGTGTTGGGCGACCTCTGTCGTGATGCCGAAGCCGGTGGCTACAGCGAGCAGACCACGGCCTGGTTGAAAGCCCACAGCGGCGAGGCGGTCAGCGCTCCGGGTTTGCAAACGGCAGTCGGTCTGGGCGATCCGTTGGCCCAGCAAACCGTCATGTTGCGTTACTCCAGGCGCTTCGACGCGCAGCAGGGGATCGGGCGTCTGGCGAAGCTGGTCAATGAGAAAAACGCTGCTGAGGCACGGGCGCTACTGGATCAGCAATTACCGCAGCTGTTCAACCTCAAGTTGCGAGGCGAGCATGATGCGGCGCTCACTGATTTGATTATCAACGGTAAAGGGGATGCCCCTGGTTACCGCCATTATCTTGAGCAGTTACGAGACCTGCGTCCTTCCAGGGATAGTGCCTGGGACAGTGAGGTCTGGGCGGGCTGGGCTGGCAAAGTGTTGGCGGCGTTCGATGAATTCCGCCTGCTCTGTGCGTTACGTCGCGGACCGTGGGGGGTTGAGGGCCTGAACCAGCGAGTAGCCGCCGAATTACGCCGCTGTGAACTGTTGTCGGGTGAACATGGCTGGTACGAAGGGCGACCGGTACTGGTCACCCGCAATGATTACAGCCTGAACTTGATGAATGGTGATATTGGTATCGCCCTTTGGGTACCAGGCCCCTCCGCAGAGCATGTTCTACGCGTGGCCTTCCCGCGAAACGATGGCAGTGGTGGCGTACGTTTCGTGATGCCGAGTCGGCTGGTGGAGGTCGAGACTGTCTTCGCCATGACGGTGCACAAGTCCCAGGGTTCGGAGTTCAACCATACGGCATTGGTACTGCCCGATGCGTTGAACCCTGTGTTGACCAAGGAGCTGTTGTACACCGCCATTACCCGTGCCAAGCGTTGGTTCAGTCTGGTCGAAGCCAGGCCAGGCGTGTTCGAGGGGGCGGTGAGTCGCAATGTGCAGCGTACCAGCGGGCTGGCGCTGCAATTGCAAGACGAACTGGCGAAACTTCAACGCACCTGAGTGGGCGCATTGAAGCATTTGTAGCCTGGGTACTGCACTTCAGCGGTGACCTTTGCCATGGCAGAGGTCACCGCCTGAACAGTGATAGTGAAGTTAGCTTGGGGACCGGCGGTAGCGACCACACGCTGCATGAAGGCTCGGTAGGTTTTCATGGCGCTTTCCTCGATGACGGTGGGGTTTAATCTTCTGCGCCGTTACCACGTGTGCGGGTGATCTTTACCGCTCGACCGAGCGCGAAGAGCACCATGTCGAGATTCACCACGTATCCCGGCTCCGAACGTTGCCGCTCGCTGAACTGTGTCTTGAGCCAGGCCTTGTAGCGTTTGATGCATGCGACATCCTTGTCCCAGTTGATCTTCTTGCGGATGGCCGTCACATCGTCAGGACTTGGGGTGTTGCTTTTTTTATAGAGCTCATAGAGCTCGAAGGCGCGAAGGACGTGCTGGTCGACAATCGATTCTGCAGCGTCAGCCAGGTGCCGACCGAACTGTCTGAATACCTGACCTGGGCCATTAGTCAGCGATGTAGCCCCGACATCTATTGCCCCCTTGATGATGTGCCCCACCTTTTGCAGGTCGCCGTTTTTCCAGGCCAGGGCGTAAAGCAGTTTTTCCAAGGGAGTTTTAAGATTGGCGCTGAGGTCAGCATGCAGGCGCAGATCCTCATCAACCTTGTCAGCCTTGAGGGAACGGATGTCCTCGGCCGTCAACTTAAACTGCAGTTCAGGATACTTGCTGCGGTCCATCTGCCATTTGTTAAGCGTGGGTTGGGTAGTCAGGATCTTTTTCAGGGCGGACACGTTGTCGGCCATCAAAATCTCGGTGAACGTGGTTTCCACCAGCGTCAGGGCTTCCGGGTTATTCAATGTCGTGTTCTCTCGTGGGGGCTGACTCAAAGCTTAATCACATCGCGCGACAGATCATGTCGCACTGCGTTAGGGGCTGGCGTTTTTGAAGTCGACTGCCAGAGGCAAAGCTATTGTGAAAGGTGCCAGTCTAAAGATGCCTGAATCAGTCATATAGCCAAGGTTTCAACTCCTTCAGGTTCTCTATCACGATCTGTTGCGCCTCTGGTTTCGGGTCCATGTTCTTCGGATCAATTTGATAGCGCTGCAATACATACTTGACCAGTGCCTGACGACAGGGAATCTGCAGCCGCCCATCGACCATCCCGAAATCCCCTTCGATTATCGCTTTCTGCGCTGACGTCAGGCGTTCATCGGGTTTGATGATGACGTTTACTTCGCTGTTCCATTGGCTGTCATCCGAGATGCCATTCTCGGTTTCGCCGTCCATCAGCTCAGGGACTCCGCGCAATCGGCTCAGCACAAAGTCCCGGTACTCGCGATTTTTTTCGCAATAGGCACGCACATGCCAGCGCATGCCTGTGTAAACCAGTGTATGCGGCGCAATGGTTCGCCCTTCAGGGTCAGGACTGTTTAGCGACACATAGTCGATGTCTAGGCGTAAATGTTCCCGGCAGGCTTTGAGCAATGGTCGCAGTATCTCAGCCTTGATCGAGCGATCAGGTACCTCCAATACCTTGGTATGGGCGTAGGCCAACGCCAGCCCCTCAACGTGTGGCGCACGTGCATTGTTCTGGTAAAGCAGGTGCAGGTAGGCGCTGGCGCTGTCGTCGATGAACAGTGGCTTGAACTGTTTGCTCGGCACGTAACCCTTGATCTGCCGATCATATGTAAGGTTTTTGGGCGCATGCTCGGTGATGTAGGTGTTGATGTCCTTGGATGCCTGCTGGCGACTGATGCCGAAGCTCTGCGTCAAGTGCACCGTGGTCAACCGGCCTTCCCACCACGCGACGGTTTCGATCAGTCGATAGCGAAGGGCGAGGTCCCAACGGACCTGCGCGATAGTTTGCTTGCGTTTCATATCCCCTCCATGTGCGCGAATACTTTACCTGTATAAGTCTACATTCTAGACGTGTCGTATAACACTACATATCGTGACTCTGGCAAGTTTTTGAGTGACGACATGGGGGACACGTTTATGGACGGTTGGGATTGGATGGCGTCGGTAGCGATGCTGATGCTGTTGATGATCCTGCTGATGCTTTTGGTGCAGTATCTGCAGATCAGCAAGACCTGGAGATTGCTCGAGCATTGGCATGTGACCACGAAGGAGCGTCAGCAGCGGGTGAGCTGGCATGCCGAGGAGAATCGCGAGTTGAAATCGGCGCTGCGGGCGGAGAAGGCTCATGTGGAGCAGCTGCAGCGCAAGGTGGAGATTCTGCAGGCTTTGCTGCCCTAGGTGTGAGGCACGGGCGCCTTGGTGCAAGGCCCCCGTGATTGGCTCCGATACGGTGTAAACATTAGGAGGAACACATGCTCAACTCGCTGGAAATATGCAGGCTTCTGGAAGGCAACGGTTGCAGCATGAAGTACGAAAAAGCCTATGCGCGGGGTTATGTGCACTCGGGGCTTGAGCACCCGCTGTTCGTCAAGCATTACACCACCGGTCGAAGCGTTGGACGCCAGCCATTGGTGTTGCATCCGGCATACCGAAAATCGGCGCATTGGGCGCAAATCAAGGCGCTGACGCGGGGGGTACCTAATGAGACTTACAAAAGTACCAGCCTGGAAGCGTTTCCGTTTGCGCCGGGCTCTACCAGCAAAACCGGAATCGCAGTCAATGTGGCTAATGTAGACGACTTGCTCAGTTTGTTTGGCCTGCTTGGCGGTGAGTTGGTGAGCATCGAGAAGCAGGTGGAAGACGAAGTCAGCCTGATTGAGCTCTTCGAGCAATCGCCTCTTGGGCAGCAGATCGGTACGACTGAACGTGAAGCCATCATCCGAGCGCGAGTAGGACAAGGCGTCTATCGCCAGGCGCTGCTCGAGCATTGGCAAGGTTGTGCTGTCAGTGGCTTTGCGCTCGCTTCCATGCTGCGCGCTTCACACATCAAACCATGGCGTGACGCCACGCATCTGGAGCGCCTCGATCCCTTTAACGGATTGCTTCTGACGCCCAACCTGGATCAAGCCTTCGACCTGGGGCTGATCAGCTTCACCGAGAAGGGCGATATTGTAATTGCGCAAACCCTGACCACTGAACTGCAACAGGCACTTGGCATTAACGCGCAGTGCCGGTTGCGTAGTCTTCATGACCGCCATTTGAACTACTTGGCTTGGCATCGCGAGCACGTATTCCGCGGCTAGCCGATCGTGTTAATCGTTGTTAGGCCAAAGGATTGAGTACCGGGCATTTTCCATACCACCAGCCACATCGCCAGTAGAACACTTCATCGTCGCAGAGCTGATTGCGGGGCTCCTGTTAGGCATGCAGTATGGTGTGGTGGCCATTTCGCAGCGCGAGTACTGAGCGAAAATTTGCGCGAGGTTCGCCTGAAAGGTGGCGGGCCAGGAGCTGGTGTCACGGGGTGGATTCTCCTGGGTGTTGGTGTAGCTCCGCATGCAAACGTTTAGCAGAAACGATATTGGGCGCGGTCGCCCAACAAGACAATAAGGGGCATGGCTTGTGGCGGTAGATCTAAAGGATGACGCAAATCTTAAGGCAGCCTGTGAAGCGGTATTGGCTCAGCATCGTGAGTTGTCTTGGTATCAAAACTGGCTGAAAAAGCTGTCAGAGTTCCTGCGTAAGGTTCAGGACGCCGATCAAGACGAGTTTTGCAACCCCGCGTTTCAGGAGCTGCTATGGGAAAGTGAGGTCATCACTACAACGGGCATGGGCACGGTCAATGTGTCCGAGGTGATCACCGATCCTATCGTAGCCAAATGCCTTTGGAGTATTCGGGCATCGCTTAAAGCTGTTGACGCTCACCTTCATGATCAGGTGCTCAAGGAAGGCTGGCGCGAGTTGAATCAACTAGTCGCTCCACCCCTTGTGCGACGCAATCCAAGGCTTAAGAAGTATCGTCTATTCGCCGCGCTGTGCCCAACTGAACTGACCACGCTTGCTCACTATCCGAAATTGCGTACTTTGGCGTCGTTGATAGGTGTGGGAGGCGTGGAGCGTGAACTTTCTCTGCATCGGGGTGTGCTTGAGCGCCTGGACGATGTTTTGGGTGAACGGGAAAAAGGACTGTCAACACCGGCGCTGGAGCGCATGACTCTGCCTTGGCTGCTCTACATGAAATTCGTGCAGGAGCAGGAAGCCGAAGCCACGGAAATCGCTGACCCCACAACGGGCCAGGAGCGCCTAAATCCTTTACCCGCTGAGCGCCGCCGCCGTGGCATGCTCGCCATTGGTGGTGGTGTCGCGACCATCAGGGCGATCATTGAGTTCGCCAAAGAGGGATGCAAGCGAGAAGACCTGGTGGAGCACATGCGCTCGATCAACCCAAGTCACGCGACTTCGAGTATCCGAACGCAACTCAACTCACTCATTGCCGAATGGGGTGTTCTGCGGGCTCAAGGCGACGAGATCCATCTGACACCGCGAGGTGAGGGACTGCTGGATTCTGGCGAGCCTGATGAAGTATCGGACTGGTTGCTGACCCGCGTTCTCGGGTTTGATCACATGCTCTATACATTGCGCAGCGGCCCAATGTCCGTCAGTGCGTTGAATGAAGCGTTGAGAAAGGTAAACCCCGGGTGGACCAGCGATCGAGCATTGACCAGTCTGACCTTTTGGCTGCGTGCCCTGCAATTGGTCGAAACCCGTGCAGACAAACTGCTGCACCTGACCGAGCTAGGTGAAACCTGGGCAGCGCAAATCTACTGGGAACCCCAATCACTTACTCCAGACGCAGGGATCGTTTCAACCAGCGTGGTGCCATCCAGTGAAGAGTCCGCGCTGTTCGAGCGCCCCTCGCTGGAAACCATTCAGCAGAGTTTCCCCCAAGATATTGCCTTTCCGATCAGCCTGGTTGCTCGGCTTGACGCCGGACTCTGGAGCCATCCGCGCCGTCACTTCGCTGTACTCACCGGTCTCAGCGGTGCTGGTAAGACTGTACTGGCTCGGGGGTATGCGCTTGCGTTGCATGAGGGGCAAACCCACCCGTCAGAGGGCCTGCTTACAGTCCCCGTCCAGCCAGGCTGGCATGATCCTTCTTGCCTGCTGGGTTACGTCAATCCATTGAATAGCGAGAGCTATGTTCGTACGGCATTCGTCGATTTCCTGCTTAGGGCCAGTGCCGACTCCGAGCGTCCATACACGGTTGTGCTGGACGAAATGAACCTGTCGCACCCGGAGCAATATTTGGCTCCGTTGCTTTCGGCCATGGAGACAGGTGATCACATTGAGCTCCATGCTCAGGACAATGACATAAGCGGTGTGCCAGCGACCATCACGTACCCGAGCAACCTGGTGATCATTGGCACCGTGAATATGGATGAAACGACACATGGCCTGAGCGACAAGGTACTTGATCGGGCGGCAGTGATCGAGTTCTGGGACATCGATGTTGAAGCGTTTCCCGGGTGGAGAACCAGCGCTTTGGCTGAGGCGCAAATTTCCAGAGTGCGCGACACACTCAAGGGATTGGTCAAGGCCTTGCGCCCAGCACGCCTGCATTTCGGCTGGCGGACCATCCATGATGTCATTGGCTACATCGAACAAGCCGCACGGGGTGGTGTGATTGACTTCGATACAGCATTGGATCAAGCCATCTACGCCAAAATCCTGCCCAAACTCCGCGGTGAAGACACACCTCGGGTCCAGGCCGCCTTCGCGGACACCAGCATCCTGTTGCGGGATATGAGGCTGGCCGAGTCGGCAGCCAAAGTCGCCGAATTGCACGATGATTTGCGCTCTTTGGGTTCTGCCCGGTTCTGGCGCTGAAACATGGCGATTATCCGATGCATCGACAAACAAGGCAGGGCGTTCACTGTCAGCCCAGAAGTCTTGGTTTCGGGCTTCGTGGAGCGCGGCACCTATTATTTTGAGATTGTCCCCAAGTGGCGCTTGTTTGTTGACGATGAGCCGCTGGAGACCTTGCGCCATGAGGCATTTGACGCTTGGCGATGGCAACCGGGTTTCTATGCGGGCAAAGTCATCGCTGAGTTGGTTGATAGCAGTGGCAAAGTCGTAGCGACCTACCACTTAGATGTGGCCCCGGATCAAAGCAAGCTCGGCGAGGTGTCGTTCGCGGCGATGCTCGACGAACTCCTTGCCTTCGATACACGTTTGCTGTTGGGCAACGAATACGCCCAGTTGGAGGTGGGTCGTGAAGGTCGGACCAGCGACCCTCACCTGCAATATGCTCGGCTCAAACGTTATGGTCCCGAGCTGTTGTCGGCGTTCGCCGAAGTCTTGCGCAAGCCGCTGACCCGGTTGCACCGAGAGCGCACATTGCGGCCAGCGCATCAATTGCGTCGTATTGATCGCCAGACCCTGCGTCGTGCCTTGCAAGACCCTGCGGCTACGGCGTTGCTCTATAACCTCGAGCAGGCGAATGCCAGTGGTGAGGTGCTGCACTTTGATGTGCCCAGTGTGTTCGAGGATCTCAATAACCCGGCCAACCAGGCGTTGGCTGTTGTCCTTGGAGAAACCCTGCGACGCAGCCGGCAGGTCATTGCCGGATTGCAAAAGCTCATTGATCGGGAGCGCGACACGGGCGCTCGCTCCGCATTGGCCCCTCGGCTTGGACGGCGTATTGAGTTCCTCGAAGGCTTGCACAGCGCCCTTCGGAGGATTCAACGCAAGGAACCCTTCTGTTCCCTGCGTCAGCCTCGTATTACCGCTGCAGGGCTCAACGCGATTTCCGCCCATCCTGCATACGCCCGGGCTTATCGCTATGGTTGGTACGTGCTGCGCCCGGGTATTGACGGCAGTAGCGAGGGAGAGCGTATGTGGATCAGTCCGACGTGGGAGATCTACGAGCGTTGGTGCTACCTCCAAGTGGTCGGCATGATGAAGTCGATCTATCCCGACCTGCAGTGGAGTTATCGTTGGCCCGGCTCTCGTGTGGACGTCGTATGTTGTGAAGGAAGGAGTACCGACACACAGGTCGATGTCTGGCTACAGGTACGCTGCCCAGCGTTCGACCAAAAAGCCAGTCACGGTTTTTCCAGCATTTCCGGGGAGCGCCGTCCCGACATTGTCGTTACCGTGGAAAGCCCAGTTGGGCGCTCATTCATTGTGATGGACGCCAAATACCGGGTTGAACGCGAGTGGGTGCTGGAAAGCATGGAGTCTGCGCACTTGTATCGGGATTGCTTGCGTTGGGAAGGACGCAAACCGGATTTATCTATATTGCTTGTACCCCGTGGTGGAGGTACTCCATTGTTGGAAACGATGAAGTACCGTAAAGACAATGGTGTTGGCGTCGCGGTGCTGAGCGTTGAAAACAACGGACTGCATACGGTGCTACGGCTCTTTGGGAGGGGCTGCGCTGATTCAGAATCAGCGGAGCATCCTATGGCCGCAATTTCCTGAGCCACTGACAGGTGATGGACATCCGAACAAAACGATTTCAGTAAGTGCTGAATTGGAGTTCACGGAATGCTCAAAAAGGAAGTGCGATGACAGCAATCATTTCAAAGGCTCAAGCCGAGTTGGAGCTTGCACTCATGCAAGCCGAGAGTGATTCCATGGCCAGCAGCGATCTCTATATCTGGTTACGGGAATGCGGTATGCCGCCTGAAATCGCCATACGACTTAAAGAGCTAGTTAGCGTGACTCAGCGCATCGGTAACAAGGTTGTCTCCATCGGCAAGCTGATCGTGATGAAGTTGCGCGACTTCATCATGGCGCATAAGGGCTTGGCCATTGGCACCGTATTGGGCGCGGCTATTGCTTCGCTGGTTGCCGCGATTCCGTTGCTCGGTTCGTTGTTGGCTCCCTTGGGGGGACTGCTTGGGTTGGTGATCGCGGTCTCCGGTCATCAAAACGATAAGCATCCGATAGGGGACCGCGAGGGAGTGAACTTGCTGGAGCTTCCACAGAATTTGATCGAGATCGCCCGGGCGTTCTTCGATCTGTTCATTGAGACGCTGCAGATCATCCTGGCTGAATTGGCATCGGCGAAAGCATCGTGAGTCGGCCGCCGAAGGTCAGTAAAAAGCAGCTGCTCAAGGTCATCGATGAGCTCGAGCGCTCGCCCCACGACCGTGTACGCATCTTGGGTGAAGTGGGAATCAGCACGCTCGGCATCGGCCTCGGCGCTGCTGCGGCAGGCACTCTGGCGAGTATCGCTGGTGCGACCAGTATCCCGGTCTTCACTACTGCCGCCAGTTGGGTAGGTGTCACTGCCGTGGCTGCGACGCCACTTGGCTGGGCATTAGGGACAGCGGCAGTCGGTGGCGTCTTGGCCTACGGGGTCTCGCGCTGGGTGCGCGGCGGCGCGATGTCAGAGGGGCGCAAGCGGGAATTGTTGCTGGTGTATCAGGAGCGATTGGCTGAAATGGAAGCCAAGGAACGCATGGGGGCGGTCACGCCGTTGGATAAGTCCGGATTTATTTCGTCACTTCGAGAAGTGATCGAAAAAGATGTCATTAGCGCGGATAAGGCTCTTCGACTGATTGAGGCAGTGGAAGGCGGGAGGATGGCATTGCCTGAGGCCTATCGCCTGGTCAATGGGCTTTTGCAAGGGTAGGGCGAGCAGGAAGCGGCTGTCAGCGGAATACTTTCGGCTCGGCCGATCACGACACTCCCCGTCGCACTGGCCCCTCATGCTCGCCTCATTAGCAGGCCGAGCGATGGCTTACACCGATCCGAACCGCTGAAACCCGTAAACCCTAAGAGGTCGTACCATGAAAAATCTGTTCGCAATTGTTGGCGTCATCGTCGTCGCCAAGAAGGGCTACGAGTTCTTCCGTGAATACATGGAGATGAAACAGGAGCTGGACAAACGCGCCGCTGATTCGGCCTGACAAACTCCGGCAGCGTCGACCACTTCTTCTTTTTTTTACTACCAACAGGTGTCTTCTCTAATGCCCTGGCCACCCCATCCCTTTACCTTCACCTGCCCCCAATGCCACTGGCGTACCACCACGGTACCGCCCAGCGACGCGCTGCGTGAGGGCAAAGACTGGTTTTCGAGCTGCCCCTCATGCCAGCACGCCGATCTGGATGTCCGGCCTGCTACGCGGCTGGAAATCTTCAAGGCCAAGCTGGCGCGACTGTTCAGCTAAAGCCCCATCTCAGTGCGAGGTTCGCGATGTGTAACGATCAAGCTGAAAGTCACTCGGATGCCCCATCACCCGCGCAAGTTGAAGCTGAGGGTGAGGTCGAGTACAGCGAGGAATTCGCCGCCATGATCCTCGAACAGGAGGCGAATGGCTGCTTCAAGGAAATTGATGTCGACGACATGCTCGCACTGCTCGACCGCATGATCCTCGAGGCCCAGGGCTTGGGCAGTGTGCATTAGGTCTCCAGGCAGAGCATCAACAACTGGTCCAGCTTGCAGGGCGATACTAGGCCGTCCATGCCCCAATGATCGCAGGAGTAGGTGCCGCCGCGCACCGCTTTGCCTTCGTCGTCATAGACGGCAATGATCGCGTTCCACAGCGATGCCTTTGGCGCTTCGCTGAGCGGGTCCAGGCACAGCAGATGAGTGGGTTGGTAGACACCGTTATCCTCATAGCCCTGATGCCCGACTACCATCAACCAGTGGCCTTCCAGTTTCGACCAGCTCACGCAGATCAGGACGACAGCGTCGCTTTTGATTGCATCCTGTACAGCTTCCACGAGCTCTTTCTTATTGCCATTAATCAGCTCAGGCAGGATCCCTTCACCACGAAAATGCCCAGCCAGGCCAATAAGGTCCTTGGTGGTCGTGCCTCGGGAAACCAGTGCGCCATGCTCTCGTAGTGCGTTACGGAATCGGCCTTCGCGACTGCGCCCATCCCAGTCGCCCATGTAGGCGATATGTTCCCGCTCCAGAGCACCCAGGGTGATCAGGCCCATCATCAGGGCGTAGGGTCCGCAGGCGGCGTCGGCATCACCTTGACGCATGTGTATTAGGCCCGGCTTGTCGAGGGCGCAGGTAACAGGGCCTTCGGGGGAAACCATTAACCAGGGACTGACAAACATCTTGTTCATTGCAAATTTCCTTGTCGCAAAACACTTTTAAAAGGAAGCAGTTGCTCCCCTTAATAGCTGGATGTGGCAATCGCGGTACTGACTGAGGACGTCAGAGCTGGACCACTGGGTAGCAGGCATCTCCCCAGAGCGTGTCGGGATTATTCAGCATCAACTCAATGATCAACGGGACCAACTTGCCGAGCAGACTGGTGCAGTCACGCAACTGGGGTCGGTTGATGCTGCTGTCCCAGGTGGCGCCGCCGTGCATGATCTGATTGCGCAGGGTGTAGATTCGATTGAACAGTACGGCGAGCACTTCAGCGGTATCGCGTTGCGCCAGAGCCGCCTGTGCTCTGCGTCGGCCTGCCGCGAAGCGTTCGGTCCATTGCTCTTGGGTGATCTTGCCGTTCTGGTAATCCCAGAAGCTCTGAAAAACGTACTGATTGTCCAGCAGCACCCGAATGCCTCCAGAAAACTCCGACCACACCAGCTTCTCGATCTGCCGTTCGCGATCCAGATCGCACAGCTTGCGTAGGAACGTACGGAAGGTTTCCTGCTCGGACAGCCGATAGTTCTCGTCGATGTCAGTGGCATAGGCCGCGTTGAAGGCGATCCACAGGAAAACGAAACGGCCGTCGGCATCGTCTGCCTGCTCGGCGCGCTGCAACCAGCTCAATGAGCGGTGCACACGCAGGGTCAGGTTGACGGGGTGATGGTCGCGTTCAAGTCGGTGGCGCGCCTTGAGGGTTTGATAATGCATGAGACTGGCTCGTTAGGATGGGGGGAGAGTGGTCAGTCAGATCGCGGTGTCATGCAGGGCCAGGCTTTGGCGCTGAGAGTCGATCAAGGCCTGGCGCAAAGTCGTCGGCGCATCGACACGAATAGCGCCGGCCTGTGACAGCAACCACCATTTCAGCTCCCAGCTGTCGTTGACCGTAGCGGTCAAGCGAGCGCCGTCTGGTTCAGCAATCAGCGTCATATCCTCCGACAGCGGCGTCTCGTGCAGGCGTTTGGCGAGGGCAGGGTCGACCCAAGCGTGTAATTGGATCGCTTGGGTAACGCCAAACTGCATAGCACCACTCTGGATGTAATCCCGCAGGTCAAAGCCTGCAGGGCGTCGGCCAGGTTGACTCAACATTGTGACGGCTTCGAAGCGATGTGCCGCGTAAAGTCGCACGTCGTCGAATGTGTCGGCGCAGGCCACCAGATAGGTGATTTGCCCGCGTTGCACCAATGCCAGTGGATTGAGCGTTAGCTCATGGACGCGATTTTTGTTCGCCGACTGATATTGGCAGAGCAACTGCAGGTCTTCGAGCAGCGCTCGCTGGAGCAGGTCTAGATGATCTGCCTTAATGTCTGGGGCAATCAGATTCAACGCCGGTTGTACGCTGGCTACCTTATCGATCCAGCGCGCCGAAGCGCTTTCCTCACTCAGTGCCTTGAGCTTCTGTCGCGCTTGGCTGAAACGAGGCTCCAGGCTTTTGAGCATCAGCCCGGGTACCAAGGGACGAATGCTGTCTTCCACCAAACGTAGGGTTAATGCCTCTCCCACCGTAATGCCAGGCAGGTCGATGGATCGACCGGGTTGCCAGTACCAACCATAGGGTGTGCCTTTATCGTTGCAGTGCAGTGGAAACAGGCTCGACAGCTCGATAAGGTCACGCTCCACCGTACGTTTGGTCGTGCGGTGGCCGGCCCCTTCCAACTGTTGGTGCAGTTCGGCGGCGGTCAGGCCAGGGGCACGATTGGGTAGCAGTTTGAGCAGCTCCCATTGGCGGGAGATGGTTCTGCGGGTCGAGTGCGTGGGCAACGCTCGCTTCCTTACTCTGGCTCACGAAGCGCAGAGCATGGCGTGAAGCTCAGGTAATATCAACTGGCCATAACTCTTGGGGCACAAAGGCCATTCTGGCCGTCTGGGTTGTGCTTCGCCTTTGGCGGGGGCTCTGTTGCGATTCCTCGCGTCATACCTTGTCGCAGAGTAATGAACAATGGATCTATCGCGAAAAGTCATGAATGATGTCTATATGGCATCGCTTTTCTCCAAGCGTGCAGCTTCGTATGCGCCAGGACCGGCTCAGATTTTGATCAAGATATGGATCCATCTGCCGATGGATTTAAGGTGGGGCACTTTGATAGGCCACCAGACAAAAGGACAGGAATAGTTATGGCTAACGAGTTGTCGCTGAGCAAATTGAACCAGGCGCTTGATTGGGCCTACGAAAAGGCAATGGATGGAATACCTGGGACGGAAACGGCTCGAGAGTTTGCTGAAGAATATCGAAAAAATAATGACTGCGCGCTGGATGCAGCGAACTCCCTCATTCGTTGGCAGAACACTAAAGCAGCTACATCGGGCTTTCTGACAGGGCTTGGCGGTGTCATTACTCTGCCGGTAACCATCCCTGCAAACGTTGCCAGCGTGATGTATGTGCAACTACGTATGATCACTGCCATGGCATATCTTGGCGGCCACGACCCGCGCGATGATCGGGTTAAAACCCTTGTTTACACGTGCTTGGCAGGTAATGCTGCGAAGGACATTCTGAAGGATGTCGGTATTGTTGTAGCCAGCAAAGTGGCCATGAGCTCCATTAACAATATTAGCCGCGCTACGATTACTAAAATCAACCAGGCCGTAGGTTTCCGTTTGTTGACGAAATTCGGCAGCACCGGAGCGATTAATCTTGGCAAGGCAGTCCCTCTGCTGGGAGGGCTCGTTGGGGCTGCTTTCGATTCGGTCACCACGAACACGGTGGGCAATGTGGCCAGAGATATTTTTGTGTTGAATCCAGCACGGTCAACCGCAGCCGATGCGGAGTCGGAATAGGTTGTATAGCAACGATGTCGGGCGGGGGTGAGATTTGGCCCCCCTCTCCGGTAGCAACCCTTCGCGATCTGGTCGCTACCGAGTCATTGATACCCACGTCGTCGTGCACCGGCACTTTCACCCGATTGGCGCGGCGGTTGAGCGCGACACGAGTGCCAGGCCAAACCGACAGGCACGCCACGGCTATAGCGATCTAGCCCAACCTGATCGCTCGAGCTGCTCAGCGACCACAACAAGGTTAATGGCCACGAGCCGGCCGAGGCACCGGGACAGTTGGCTATAACGTACAAACAGCCATCGACGACAAGCACCATCTGATCATCGCCCATGAGCTAGATATGCCTACCCCTGACTAGGCATTAATCGGTCTGCGCATTGATACAATGTTCAAGCTTCGGGTTGTGTGAAGCGCTGAGACGGACAGGCTGCCTGTAGCCGCTTGCTGAATGTGTTCGCTCCACCAGTTCATCATGGGGCGTCTGCGCTCAATGTAATCCGCTCGGTTGTAAGCGCTGCGCACCTCATCCTTGTCGACGTGTGCAAGTGCTACTTCGATGAGCTCGGGGTCCCATCCCTGTTCATTCAAAATGGTGCTCGCCATTGAGCGCATGCCATGACTTACCAGGCGCCCTTCGAAACCCATGCGCTTCAGCGCCATGTTAGCGGTCTGGCTGTTGCAGTGGGTGCGAGGGTTCCGGTCTGCAGGAAACACGTACTCCCTGTGTCCGCTGTAGGGCTTAATGGCCTCTAGTAGCGCCAAAGCCTGCTCCGTGAGCGGGATGATGTGTGTGCGACGCTTTTTCATGCGCTCCGCTGGGATCGTCCAGATTTTCTTCTCAAAGTCGATGTCGGACCAACGGGTGGTGGCAGCCTCTGCTGGTCGGGTCATGGTGTGAAGCTGCCATTCGATTAGGCATCGAGTTGTTCTTTTGATGCTGGCATTGGCAATTGCCACCATGAGCTCATTCAGCTCATCGGGAGGCAGTGCCGCCATATTTTTCTTTTTTGGTTTCTTGAAGACCGAGCGAATCCCGCTAAGGGGGTTGGCATGGATGAGTCCGTAATTCACCCCGTAAGTCATGATCTCGTTGAGGCGCTGGGTCAGCCGTTTAACAGTCTCCAAACTACCTTTGGTTTCAAGAGGCCTGAGCAAATTGATGACCTTAGGGGCGCTGATTACGGAAATTGGGGTCGATCCCAGGTCCGGGAAGATGTGGAGTGTGAGCGAGCGCCAAATATCTTCAGCATAGGCAGTTGTCACCGAGTCCTTTTTTAGTTCAAACCACGCCGTCGCCACGTTTTGAAACGTGTGCTCTGTCGCAGCTTTTTTCACTTGGCGATCAGCATCGCGCTGCTCTTTCGGATCTAGTCCCTGAGCGACAAGTTCCCTGGCTTCAACAGTCCGTTTGCGGGCTTGGGCCAGGCTAACTTCGGGAAAGGTACCTAATCCCATGTTGATCCGTTTTTTGGTCACGGGATGGATATAGTTGAAATTCCATAGTCTTGAGCCATTGATTCTCACTCGCATTTGAAGGCCGTTGCCATCCGTGAGTGTGTAGTCCTTTTCCTTAGGCTTGGCGGCTTTGACTTTCATGTCTGAAAGGCGCGTGGCTTGGGCGCACATGGTGTATTCCAATGCTGTTTGTGTATTCCAAAAATTACCAGTTGGGAGCTTGGAATACCACTTGGAATACACGTTTGCATGGATGTCTATGGACGTTGATGGATCCTGATGGCGCTGAAAGCCCCGTATTTGCTGGGTTTCAGGCACAAAAAAAGACGTCCGTGGACGTCTTTAGATGTTGAGTTGGTGGAGCCGGGGGGATTTGAACCCCCGTCCGCCAGTACTCCGCTGTCGGTACTACATGCGTAGCCGTGTCTATTA
>Ga0182006_1000319_pt1 | contig 42157 bp, 39 predicted proteins | sample Sormic07211104_1_FD_123022 | JGI IMG/M metagenome (GOLD analysis project Ga0182006, IMG submission 123022) | Rhizosphere microbial communities from Sorghum bicolor, Mead, Nebraska, USA - 072115-104_1 MetaG | ecosystem: Host-associated > Plants > Roots > Rhizosphere | place: USA: Nebraska...
TACGCGATCGGTTCGGCCGCACTGGCCGCCCTGGTGCTGTTCGCCGACTACACGCACAACCTGAACCTGCATTTCGGTGGTACCGAGGTGCGCTTCGACTTGTCCAACCACTACGTGATCATCGGCCTGTTGATCGGCGGCCTGATCCCTTACCTGTTCGCCGCCATGGCGATGGAAGCGGTCGGCCGTGCCGCCGGTTCGGTCGTCGAGGAGGTACGCCGCCAGTTCCGCGAGATCGCCGGGATCATGGAAGGCACGACCAAGCCCGATTACTCGCGGGCCGTGGACCTGCTCACCCGATCGGCGATCCGCGAGATGCTGATTCCGTCATTGTTGCCGGTGCTGGTGCCCGTGGTGGTGATCTTCGGCTTCAAGTGGTTGGGCGGCCCCGAGGCCGGCGCGCAGGCGCTGGGCGGCGTGCTGATCGGCACGATCGTCACCGGCTTGTTCGTGGCCATCTCGATGACCACGGGCGGCGGCGCCTGGGACAACGCCAAGAAGTACATCGAGGACGGCCACTTCGGCGGCAAGGGTTCCGATGCGCACAAGGCGGCGGTCACCGGCGATACCGTGGGCGATCCGTACAAGGACACGGCGGGACCGGCGGTGAACCCGCTGATCAAGATCATCAATATCGTGGCGTTGTTGTTGATTCCGCTGCTTTAGGCGTCGTCCGCTGCTTCAGGGGCGCACCGGCTTCAGGAGCATCGCCGACAGGGTCGGCTCCCACCAGGGCGAGGCAAGCCTGGTGGGAGCCGGGCTTGCCTCGCCCTGGTGGGAGCCGACTTTGTCGGCGATCCCGCGGCAGCGGGCCAGTTCATCGCAAGCACCCATCGCCGCTGAAGCGGCTCCCACAGTGCAGCGGCTCCCACGGGGAAGCGGCTCGACGGATATGCCATCCCAGGATGGGCAGATCCCGGGATAGGTAGGAAGTCATGGCGCCCATGGCATCGCCGCTGCGCTAATGTCGGCCTTCGCCCCCAAGGATATCGACCCATGCATCGACGCTGGATTGCGCTGGCCATCGCCCTTACCTTCAGTGGCATGACCCAAGCCCACGAAACGCCCAAGACCGCCGCGCCCGCCATCGAAGCCGGCGCCGATGATGAAAACCTCTGGCTCGACGACATCGACGGCGCCAAGCCGCTGGAATGGGTCAAGGCGCGCAACGCCGAGACCGTCGCCAAGTACGCCGAAGGCGAGGATTTCAAGACCCTCGACGCGCGCATCCTCGAGGTACTCGATTCCGACGCGAAGATCCCGATGGTCTCGAAGATCGGCGACCACTTCTACAACTTCTGGCGCGACAAGCAGCACCCGAAGGGCCTGTGGCGGCGGACGACACTGGCCGAGTACCGCAAGGACAAGCCCGCCTGGGAAACCGTGATCGACCTCGACGCGCTCGCCGCCTCCGAAAAGGAAAACTGGGTATGGCACAGCGCGCAGTGCCTCAAGCCCGACTATCGCCGCTGCCTCGTCTCGCTCTCGCGCGGTGGCGCGGACGCCGACGTGGTGCGCGAGTTCGACCTGTCGACGAAGACCTTCGTCGAAGGTGGATTCACCCTGCCCGAGGCGAAGAGCCAGGTCGCGTGGATCGACGACGACCACATCTACGTCGCCACGGACTTCGGCCCCGGCTCCATGACGACATCGAGCTATCCGCGCATCGTGAAGGAGTGGAAACGCGGTACCCCGCTCTCTTCCGCCACGACGGTGTACGAGGGCAAGCCGACCGATATGTCGATCTGGGCTTACCACGACCGCACGCCCGGCTTCGAACGTGATTTCGTGCAGCGCGCGCTCGAGTTCTACAACTCGGAAACCTTCCTGCGCGGCAAGGACGGCAAGCTTACGAAAATCGACGTACCGACCGACGCCGAAACCGACGTCGAACGCGAATGGCTGCTGATCGAGCTGCGCACCCCCTGGACCGTGGGTGGCAAGACCTATCCGTCCGGCTCGTTGCTGGCGGCGAAGTTCGACGACTACATGGCTGGCAAGCGCGAGATCACGGTGCTGTTCACGCCTGACGAGCACACCTCGCTGTCGGGCCACTCGTGGACCCGCCATCACCTGATCCTCAACCTGATGCGCGATGTCGTCAGCCAGATCCAGGTCCTGACGCCAGCCGATACGGGGGCATGGAAGAGTGAAACACTGAGCGGCGCGCCGGCGCTGAGTACGATGCAGGCCGGCGGCATCGACGCCGACGAGAGCGACGAGTACTTCCTCACCGTCTCCGGCTACCTGCAGCCCACCACGCTCTACTACGGCACGCTGGGCAAGGGCGAGCGCGAGGCGATCAAGCACAGTCCGGCGTTCTTCGATGCCTCGCGCTTCGTCGTGAGCCAGCATTTCGCCACCTCCAAGGACGGCACCAAGGTGCCCTATTTCGAGATCGCTCCGAAGGCGATGAAGGCCGACGGCAACAACCCGACCCTGGTCTACGGCTACGGCGGCTTCGAAATCCCCCTGCAACCGATGTATTCGGCCGGTGTCGGCCGCGCATGGCTGGAAAAGGGCGGCGTCTATGTCGTCGCCAATATCCGCGGTGGCGGCGAGTACGGCCCGCGCTGGCACCAGGCGGCGGTGAAGGCGAACCGCCCCCGGGCCTACGAGGATTTCGCGGCCGTGTCGCAAGACCTGATCGATCGGAAGATCACCAGCCCGCGCCACCTGGGCATGATGGGCGGCAGCAATGGCGGCCTGCTGGCAGGCAACATGCTGACCAGGTATCCGCAGCTGTACGGGGCGGTGGTGAGCCAGGTCGCCCTGCTGGACATGAAGCGCTATCCGCACATGTCGGCCGGCGCCTCTTGGATGGCCGAATACGGCGATCCGGACAAACCGGAGGAATGGAAGTACATCCAGACCTTCTCGCCGTACCACAACCTGCACAAGGGCACCAAGTACCCGCCCGTGCTGTTCACCACCTCGACCCGCGACGACCGCGTGGGGCCGGTCCATGCGCGCAAGATGGCCGCCCGCATGCAGGCCATGGGCTTCGACGCCAGCCTGTACGAGAACATCGAGGGCGGCCACGGCGCCGCGGCGGACAACAAGCAGTCGGCGTTCATGAACGCCCTGGCCTATACCTACCTCTGGGAACACCTGAAGTAAGGGATCGCCTGGCCCCGGGGTTTCCCCCCGGGGCGGGGTGGCCGTATCCTATCCGGCCGACTTATCCCCGAAGAATCAAGGAATCCCATGGGTCTGCACCTCGTTCCCGCCGGTCGCAACGTGCCGGATGAAATCAACGTCATCATCGAAATCCCGAAGGATGCGGAGCCGGTCAAGTACGAAGTGGACAAGCAGAGCGGCGCGATCTTCGTCGACCGCATCCTCTCCACGCCGATGCGTTATCCCTGCAACTACGGTTACGTCCCCGGCACGCTCGGCGGCGACGGCGACCCGCTGGACGCCCTGGTGATCCTGCCCCTGTCGCTGGTGCCGGGCTCGGTGATCCGTTGCCATCCGGTCGGCATGCTGAAGATGACCGACGAAGCCGGCGCGGACGAGAAGCTCGTCGTGGTGCCGGTGGAGAAGGTGTTCGCGGGCTACGCGCACATCCGCGATATCAAGCAGGTCTCGGGCCACTGGCTGGAGCGCATCGGCCACTTCTTCGAGCACTACAAGGACCTGGAGAAGGGCAAGTGGGTCAAGATCGATGGCTGGGTCGGTGCCGAAGAGGCCAAGGCCGAGATCGTGTCGGGCATGGGTCGGTACAAGATCGATAACTGATCCGTGGCGTGGGGTGCTTGCCGGACTCGGCATGTTTGTGCGGGTTTAGCTAGCACCCATCGCCGCTGAAGCGGCTCCCACATAGCGGGCTCCCACCATGACCTGCGCAGGCCTTGGTGGGAACTCATCCTATCGGCGATCCGAGGTCTGGTGGACACCAATCCTGTCGGCGATGCAGGCTCTGGTGGGAGCCGATTGTCGGCGATGCAGGCTCTGGTGGGAGCCGATTCTATCGGCGATCCGCGCGCAGCGCGGCCCGCTCGCCGCAACCCACCACCCGCCGCAAACTCACCCGCGCCAAACTCACCCCCGCCCCAGCAACCCGCGCAGGTCGATGATCGCCGCGTTCGCCCGCGAGATGTAGTTCGCCATCACCAGCGAATGATTGGCGAAGAACCCGAACGGCGAGCCATTGAGCACCACCGGGCTGCCCAGCGCCTTCTGCGATTCCTCCAGCTCCCGGATCACCTGCTGAAGGCTGGCGTCCGCGTTCTTGCTGCGCAGGATCGGGGCGAAATCGTGGCGGATCGCCTTCAACTGCTCCAGCAAGGTCCACGTATAGCCGCGCGCTTCGTAGAAGTTGTCGTCGATCTTGTTCCAGGGCGTCTTCACGTACACCGCCTTGGCCGGTCCCGCGTTGGCGCCCACGTCGGCGTTCGGCGCCGCATCCACCTTCAACTGGCCGACGCTCGCCGATAACCGTTGCGACAGCGAACCCAGCCGCGCGGACACCGTCTGCAGGTAATCGGCCAGGTTGTCGGCGCGCGCGTAGAAATGCGCATTGGCATCCTCGGCGTCCGACAGGCGCGACAGGTATTTCTCCAGGTCGTCGGTGGCCTTCGCATACTGCGATTCCGAACTCGGCAGCAACCACCGGTCGTTCGGGCTGTTGAGCAGAGGGTCGGCCTCACCCAGGTCCTTGTCCTCGGTGGACTGCGTCTGCGAACGGCTGAAGTCGTTGCGCAGCGAACGGGCCAGGTCGCGCGAGGCGACCAGCGAACCGAATTCCCAGTTGGGCATGTTGTCCATGAACACGCCGGGCGGCAGCTTGTCGTTGCTGAGGTAGCCGCCGCGCTTGTCGAGCAGGGTGTCCACGGAGCGGATCAGCGTGTACGTGGTGACGGCGCCGGTGCTCAACGGGCGGCCGATGTCCTTCATGTGCGCGGTGGTGACGGTGACCGGATCGAACTGCTCGGGCTCCTTGTCCCACCACCACATCATGATGAGGATCAACAGCACGAGGATCGCGACCAGCACCGCGATCGCCATGCTGATGGGGTTCCGTCGGCGCCGGGCCGGCGCGGGCGTGGCGGTCGCATTCATGGGTCATCCTTATCGTCGCGAACGTGAGCGCCTAGCTTACCGTCAATGCGACGAGGGCGCCGCCGGCTCGCCCTTGGCCCCGAGGTTCTCCAGCAGGGTGGCCATGTCCTCGGCGTGTTCTTCCTCCTGCGCAAGGATGTCCTCCATGATGCGCCGGGTGGTCGGATCGTCGTCGCCGATGTACTGGACGATCTCGCGATAGCTGTCGATGGCGATGCGCTCGGCCACGAGGTCTTCCTTGATCATGTCGACCAGCGTGGAGCCTTCGACGTAATCGGCGTGGCTGCGCGACAGCAGGCCTTCCGGGTTGAAGTTCGGCGTGCCGTCAAGCTGGGTGATCCGTTCCGCGATACGGTCGGCGTGGGCCTGCTCCTGGTTCGCGTGCTCGAGGAACTCGGCCTTGACGCTTTGTGAATGGATCCCAGGCGCCATGTAGTAGTGATATTTGTAGCGCAGCACGCAGACGATCTCCGTGGCCAACGCCTCGTTGAGCAGCTTGATCACCGTCTCGCGGTCGGCGCGGTATCCGGAGGTGACCGCGCCATGGTCGATATGCTCGCGGGCACGCTTGCGGATGTTCTCGATATCGCTGACGAAGGGCTTGCCGCTGGCCATTGCCTGTCTCCTCGGGAGAGTGGGTAGGAATGGCGGGAACGTTAGGGCCGCTGCCGGGAAGAACGGGTGAAGATGGCGGCGGGATCGCCGCTGAAGCGGCTCCCACAAGGGTCACATCCCTGCCCTGGTGGGAGCCGGCTTGTCGGTGATGACATGCTCTGGTGGGAGCCGACCTTGTCGGCGATCCCGCGGCAGCGGGCCAGATTGAGGCAAGCACCCATCGCCGACGAGGTCGGCTCCCACCAAGAGCGAAAACCGAATCGCCGACAGGGTCGGCTCCCACCATAGCGATGCCGGACGCCGGGGCTTACGCCTTGTGGTAGACCTCCGCGCCTTGCGCCAGGAATTCCGCGGACTTCTCCGCCATGCCGCGCTCGGCCAGCTCGACCGTGCCCTGTTCCGCCGCGTAGTCGCGTACGTCCTGGGTGATCTTCATCGAGCAGAACTTCGGTCCGCACATCGAGCAGAAATGGGCGGACTTGTGCGCGTCCTTCGGCATCGTCTCGTCGTGGAATTCGCGCGCCTTGTCCGGGTCCAGGCCGAGGTTGAACTGGTCGTCCCAGCGGAATTCGAAACGAGCCTTCGACAAGGCGTTGTCGCGCACCTGCGCGCCCGGATGGCCCTTGGCGAGATCCGCCGCGTGCGCCGCGATCTTGTACGCGATGATGCCGTCACGCACGTCCTGCCGGTTGGGCAGGCCGAGGTGTTCCTTCGGCGTGACGTAGCAAAGCATGGCGGTGCCGAACCAGCCGATCATCGCCGCGCCGATCGCACTGGTGATGTGGTCGTAGCCGGGCGCGATATCGGTGGTCAACGGCCCCAGAGTATAGAACGGCGCCTCATGGCACTTCTCCAGCTGGCGCTCCATGTTCTCCTTGATGAGATGCATGGGCACGTGCCCGGGGCCTTCGATCATGCACTGCACGTCGTGTTTCCAGGCCAGCTGCGTAAGCTCACCGAGCGTGTCCAGTTCACCGAACTGCGCGGCGTCGTTCGCATCGGCCACGCAGCCCGGCCGCAAGCCGTCGCCGAGGCTGAAGGACACGTCGTACGCCTTCATGATCTCGCAGATGTCCTCGAAATGCGTGTAGAGGAAATTCTCGCGATGGTGCGCGAGGCACCACTTGGCCATGATCGAGCCGCCCCGGGAAACGATGCCGGTGACGCGCTTCGCCGTGAGCGGTACGAAACGCAGCAAGACGCCGGCATGGATGGTGAAGTAATCCACGCCCTGCTCGGCCTGCTCGACCAGCGTGTCGCGGAAGATTTCCCAGGTGAGGTCCTCCGCCACGCCATCGACCTTTTCCAGCGCCTGGTAGATCGGCACGGTGCCGATGGGCACCGGTGAATTGCGGACGATCCACTCGCGCGTCTCGTGGATGTGCTTGCCCGTGGAGAGATCCATCACGGTGTCGCCGCCCCAGCGGATCGCCCAGACCAGCTTCTCCACTTCCTCGGCGATGCCGGAGCTCACCGCGCTGTTACCGATGTTGGCATTGACCTTGGTGAGGAAGTTGCGGCCGATGATCATCGGCTCCGCTTCCGGATGATTGATGTTGGCCGGAATGATCGCGCGGCCGCGCGCCACCTCGGCGCGCACGAATTCCGGGGTGATCCGCGAGGGCAGCGAGGCGCCAAAGGCCTCGCCCGGGTGCTGCATGCGCAGCGCGTTACCGGCCAGCGCGTCGATGCGCTGGTTCTCGCGGATGGCGATGTATTCCATCTCCGGCGTGACGATGCCGCGCCGTGCATAGTGCATCTGGGTGACGTTGGCGCCCGCTTTCGCCCGCAACGGCGCACGCGCGGAGGCGAAGCGGACGGCATCCAGGCGCGGATCGTTCGCCCTGTTCCGGCCGAAGCTCGACGACAACCCGTCCAGCCGCTCGACATCGCCACGTTCGGCGATCCAGGCCGCACGCGACGTCGGCAAGCCGGCGGCCAGGTCCACCACGTGCGTGGGGTCGGTGTAGGGGCCGGAAGTGTCGTAGACGACGATCGGCGGATTGTCCTCGCCGCCGAAAAGCGTCGGTGTCGCGGATTGCGCGATCTCGCGCATCGGCACGCGCAGGTCGGGCCGGCTGCCGGTGACGTGGATCTTTCGGGAGCCGGCCATCGGCGCGGTGACGGACTGGGACAGCTCGCGCGCGGCGCGGGCCAGGTCGGTGGGCAAGGCATTCATCGGCTTCTCGTTCCTCACGGGGGAAGGGAGAAGCGGACGGCGCCGTCACGAGGGCACGACGCGTGCATGGCACGCTTGTCGACCGTGGACGAAGCTTCCTACGCCGGTACGGACCGGATCAGGTTCGAAGGGACTCTCTCAGCCCGCGCATATCGCATGGGCACCCCCGCTTCGCCGGGAATTCAACCACGAAGCGGGCCGGGAAGCGAGCGTCAGACGCTCACGTGGCGCGGCGAGTACGCGCGCATGAACATGTCCACCGCGGCCAGGGCGTTGGCCTTGACCTCTTCGGCGAACTGCACGGCGCAATCTTCGCAACCGAACAGGCGGCGGATCAGCAGGTCGCCCTTGAGCAAGGCGAGGAACTGCGTGGTGGCACGCGACACGTCGGGGATGTCGAGCTGGCCGCGCGAAGCGGCGCCCTCGAGCAGGCGTTGCATCAGCTTGTGCATGCGCGCCGGGCCTTCTTCCCACACCAGGCGGCCGAAACGCGGATTGCCGCCCGACTGGCAGTCGGAGAGGATCGCGCGGAAGGTGCCCACCGATTCGGTATTGGTTTCCATCGCCGCATGGCGGCTGGCGATGTTGGTCAGGGTGACGCGGATGTCCGCGCCCGGATTGAAGTCGAACAGGTCGTCCGGCAGGCGTTCCTGCACGTGCGCACGGATGACCTCGCGGAAGAGGTTGTCCTTGTCGCCGAAATGGCTGTACACGGTGAGCTTGGAAACGCCGGCGGAAGCCGCGACGGCATCCATGCTGGTGCCCGCGAAGCCGCCATGGGTGAAGAGCGACTTGGCCGCGTCGAGGATGGCCGCGCGCTTCTCCATGTCCTTCGGACGCCCCGGACCCTGGGTCTTCAATTTCGGGCTGGCGTTCATGGCTGCACCTTCACAAACAGAAATTATGACTTTATTATACGCAGCGGTTCAGTTATTTCCAGCAGGCCGGAAAAACGCTGGCCGCACCGCTCGTCTACCTTAGAATGACAAGTGGGGGCGTTCGGGCGGTTACCCATGGCGGCCAAGGGTGGGCGCCGGGGTCCGTTCAGGCGCCAGCGCACGAGCCGGCGGCGCGGACCATGACTTCCGTCAGGCCGGTCCGGTGACTTCCGGCACTTCGCCGGATGGCGTCGGCACCGCAGCCTTAACACATTGGGAAAACGGGCGCTAAGCGCTTATCCTTCCGAATCTTTTTGCAGCTTTCGTACGGGATCCAACACATGGCGATGAATTTCGAGCAGGCGCGGCAGAACATGGTCGAGAACCAGGTTCGCCCCTGGGAAGTCCTCGACGCCGACGTCCTCGAGACCCTGAAGAGCGTGCGCCGCGAAGACTTCGTCGCGCCGGCCCACCGGAACGTGGCATTCGCCGACCTCACCCTGCCCCTCGGGCACGGCGAGGTCATGATGAAGCCGGTGATCGAGGGTCGCGTGCTCCAGGCCCTGGCGCTCAACAAGACCGACGAGGTCCTCGAGATCGGCACGGGATCGGGTTACCTCACCGCCTGCCTCGCCCGCCTGGCCGGCAAGGTAGCCAGCATCGACATGCACGCCGATTTCGTCGAGGCCGCGCGCCAGCGCCTGGCCGCCGCGGCGGTGGCGAACGTCTCGCTGGAAACCGCCGAGGCCGTCAACGGTTACAAGCCCACGGGCGTTTTCGACGCCATCGTGGTCACGGGAGCCGTGCACACGGTCCCCGAGAAGTTCGTGCGCTGGCTGAAGCCTGGCGGGCGCATGTTCGTGGTACGCGGCGATTCGCCCGCGCAAACGGCGGTCTTGCTCACCCACGAGGGTGAAGGCCGCTATCGCGAGGAATCGCTGTTCGAAACGGACCTTCCCTACCTGGCGCATGCCGCGCCGGTGAAGCGCTTCGTGCTCTGACCCACCAGATTCCCTATCACCCACGAGGCGAAACCATGCGCTTGAAGCTGCTCACCGTCGCGCTGGCATTGGCCGCGATGCCGTTCGCGAGCCATGCGGAAGACCTGCTCGACGCCTACCGACAGGCCCGGGCCAACGACCCGGTGCTGTCGCAGGCCGATTCCACCCGTCTCGCCACCGGCGAGGGCGTGACGCAGGCCCGCGCACTGCTGCTGCCGCAGATCACCGCCCAGCTCAGCCTTAACCAGAGCGATCCGAACGGCCCCTCCCGCTCGATCGTCACCGACGCCGCGGGCAACCCGGTGGTCGACGGCGCCGGCAACCCGGTGCTCACCTCCGATGCGGGCCACACCCGCACCCGCGAGCTGGGCGCCACCATCAGCCAGAGCGTGGTCGATTTCAGCAAGTACGCCGACCTGAAGGCGGCCCGTTCTTCGTCGGAGGCGCAGGACGCCACCTACGAGGCGGCCTTGCAGCAGCTCGCCACCCGCGTCGCCACCGCGTATTTCCAGGTGCTGACCAACGACGACGCCCTGACCTTCGCCAAGGCGAACGAGCAGGCGCTGGCCCGCCAGCTCGAACAGGCCCAGCAGCGTTTCGACGTCGGCCTTTCCGCGATCACCGACGTGCAGGACGCCAAGGCGCAGCACGACACCGCGGTCGCCGCCGTGATCACCGCCGAGAACACCCTGGCGGATTCCCGCGAGGCGCTCACCCAGATCACCGGCAAGCCGGCCGATAACCTGAAAAAGCTGCGCGAGCAGCTGCCGATGGATGCGCCCACGCCCAACGATCCGAAAGCCTGGGTGGCCGAGGCGGTCAAGAGCAACCCGACCATCATCGCCTCGCAGTACAACGTCGAGTCGGCGGAGCACAGCATCTCGTCCGCACGCGCTGGCCACCTGCCCACGCTCGATGCCACGGTCGGCTACAGCAAGAGCACGGCGTGGACGCAGAACGCCGGTACCGCGTCCTCCGCGGGCACGCTCGGCAGCAGCAACGGCCGCGGAGCGACCAGCGTGGGCCTGACCCTCAGCGTGCCGATCTTCTCCGGCGGCCTCACGCAGTCCCGCGTGCGCCAGTCGATCTACCAGCGTGACTCGGCTCAGGATTCCCTGGAGTCGACCCGCCGCCAGGTCGTGCGCGACACGCTGAACTACTACCGCTCGGTCGTCGCCGGCATCAGCAAGGTCGAGGCCACCAAGGCCGCCGTCGAGTCGTCCGAAAGCGCACGCGACGCCACGCAGGCCGGCTTCGAAGTCGGCACGCGCACCATCGTCGACGTGCTGATCGCGCAGCAGAACCTCACCCAGGCGCTCAGCGACTACTCGCAGGCCCGCCACCAATTCATCCTCGACAAGCTGCTGCTCAAGCAGACCGCGGGCACGGTGGACGTGAAGGACCTCGAGGCGATCAACGCACTGCTGCAGTAATTCGCCAGGCGCGTAATGGAAAGAATGAAGAGGGCCCTCGTGAACCGAGGGCCTTTTTTTTGATCTTGGTGGGAGCCGACCTTGTCGGCGATCCCGCGGCAGCGGGCCAGCCCGCGGCAAGCACCCATCGCCGGCAAGGTCGGCTCCCACCACTTTTTTGCCCCGCCTTGGCGTGGCTTCGGAATCGGACTACAGCGTCTTGGGGCTATCGCCTGTATCGGCGCCACCGTGCTGGCTACATCATTCGCTAGCCCGTTCCGGGCGATCACAACGACCAAGGACGATCATGAAAATCCCGTTCCTCATCGGCGCGCTCGCGCTTGCCGCCTTCGCCACGACCGCGAACGCCGAATCCGATCCGTATGAGCCGTACGAGTACGAATTGACCTACCACGGCAGCAGCAAGCGACAAGCCTACGACCACGTCATGGTCGAAGCTCCCAGAAAATGCGACGCCGAAGGCGGCTTCGTCGCGAACGTACGCTACGACTACATCGGTGGCTGGGGTTCGATGGCCAACCTGCATCTCCTGAAGGCCACCGTCCTGTGCAAGCCGGTAAGCCCCAACGTTCCGCCGCGACCGGTCGCCGACCTCTCGCGCCCGGGCGCCTCGATCCTGCAGTAACGCATCGGCTGTTTCGTGCCGAAGCCGCGCCCGTTGTCGAAGACACGGCGGGCGCGGTTACTCCCGCAACGGGCTGGAACGGCGGGCGCTACAGCTTGCCGTTTTTTCCTATAACCATTCCGCAAACTCAGAATGCTTCCATATAGGAATGAACGAGCCGTCATCAGGATATCCCTGCCCGATCCGGGCTCGACAGGAATACCCATGACATTCATTCAGCGATTCACCCTTGCCGGCCTGGGCGCCATCCTTGCTTGCGCCGCCAACGCCGGGACACCGGGCACGCGTATCGTCGAGGACATCGGCAACAGAGCCGGCGGGAACTTCGGCTACACGTTGCTCGCCGTAGGCCCGGAATCCCTGGATGAGCTGTATGTCACGGCGCGCTCGGAAGTCTTCAAGCCTTGCGACCGGAAAGACGGCAAGACCCTCGATACGGACTACAGCTACTTCCCCGCCGAGAACGCAGCCGACTATAACGTCGTGAATATTCATCTCAACTGCACGTTGCCGGAAGCGACGCACTCGTACCGGTAAGCGGGATCGCGTCACCGGATATCGGCGGCGCACGACCGGGACCTATTCCTGCAACAGCGCATCCACCAACGCCATCACCTTGCCCACGGAACCGCGCTCGCTATCGAATACATGGCGGGCCTGGCTTCCCATCGTCTCGCGGCGTTCCCTGTCCCGGAGCAGTGACAGCACCTGTTCGCCCAGTTCGTCGCCATCGTTCACTCGCTGGCCACCGCCCTCGTCAAGCAGCGCCTGCGTGATCTCTTCGAAATTGAAGGTATGAGGTCCGACGAGCACCGGCTTGTTCAGCGCGGCGGGTTCGAGCACGTTGTGACCACCGATCGGCACGAGGCTCCCGCCGACGAAAGCAAGATCCGCCGCAGCGAAGAAACGCAGCAGTTCGCCCATGGAATCGATGACGAAACACTGCGTGGCGTGACCGGGCAGGCCATCGGCGCTGCGCGTGGCCACCTGGAAGCCGAGGCTGCGCACGGAGGACTCCACGGCCTTGAAGCGCTCCGGATGACGTGGCGCGATCAGCAGCAGGGCATCGGGCAAGCGGCGCATCACGTTCAGGTGCGCCTCGAGCACGCACATCTCCTCGCCTTCGTGCGTGCTCGCGGCGATCCATACCGGCCGGCCCTTGCCCCAAGCCTCACGCATCGCCGTGCCCGCCTCGAGCGCGGCCTGCGGCACCGGCATATCGAACTTGAGGTTGCCGCATACGGTGAGCTGGCTCGGCTCGGCGCCAAGCAGTCGGTAGCGCGCCGCATCGGTACGCGATTGCGCCGCTATATGGCTCACGCAGCGAAGCGCACGCTTCACCAGCGAACTCATCCGCGCGTACCCGCGCAGCGAGCGCTCGGAAAGGCGCGCATTGGCGATCAGGAGGGGGATGCCGTGCTTGCGGCAAGCGAAGTAGAGGTTCGGCCAGATCTCGGTCTCCACGATCACCGCCAGCCGTGGCCGGGTGCTGCGCAGGAAACGCTTCACGGCGAATGGCAGGTCGTAAGGGAGGTAGACGCTGTGCACACTGTCGCCGAACAGCTGGCGGACACGCTCGGAGCCTGTCGGGGTCACCGTGGTCACCAGCATCGGCGCCTGCGGGTAGGCCTCCATCAGCGCCTTCACCAGCGGCTCGGCCGCATTCACCTCGCCCACCGATACCGCATGCACCCAGAGGCAGCCCGCCAGCCGCGGCTCACGGAAGCGGCCGAAGCGCTCGCGCCAGCGCACGTGGTAATCGCCATAGCGCATGCCGCGCGCCATCAGGCGGAGCATCACCAGCGGCGTGAACAGGTACATGGCGAAGTTGTAGAGCAGGCGCAGCAGCACGCGGATCCCTGGTATTGCCATCGACCGGGCAGTATAGCCGCCCCCATTCGTTACAATGACCGGCCATGCCCGGTATGCCCCGCCCCCATCTCACGCGCCGCCTGCTCACGCCCCGCCACTGGCCGGCGTGGCTGGGCGTGGCCTTCATCTGGCTGATCGCGCACCTGCCCTTCCGTCTGCTGATGCGCCTGGGCCGGCTGGCGGGCCGCCTGGCCCTGCACCTGAATCCGGAGCGGCGGCGGATCGCGGCGACCAATATCGCGCTTTGCTTCCCGGAACTGGACCCGGCCGCACAGCAGGCGCTGGTCCGCGCCAACCTCTGCGACGTGGGCATGATGCTGGCCGAGTTCGCCCTCGGCTGGATGGGATCTGACCGCGCCATCGCCCGCGTACCGGTCACCGTGGAAGGACTGGAACACCTGGAGGCGGCGCGCCGCGCCGGTCGCGGCGTGCTGCTCGTCGGCGGCCATTTCTCGCACCTGGAACTGTGCGCGCGCCTCGTTTCCCAGCGCATCCGCATCGCCGGCATGTACCGTCTGATGGATTCGGACGTCTTCGAATTCACCGTGCTCCGCTCGCGCCTGCACTACGCCGACGCGATGTTCGAGAAGGACGACATCCGCGGCACGGTGAAATACCTGAAGGCGGGCGGCACGCTCTGGTACGCGCCCGACCAGGACATGCGCAGCAAGGACAACGTCTTCGTCCCGTTCTTCGGCGTGCCGGCGGCGACGATCACCGCCACGCACCACCTCGCCCGGCTGTCCGGCGCGCTGGTGATCCCTTTCTTCCACCGCCGCCTGCCCGGCGACGCGGGTTATGCGATGCGCCTCGGCGCCCCGCTGGAAGGTTTCCCCAGCAAGGACGCCGCTTTCGACACCGCGCGCGTCAACGCGCAGATCGAACAAATGGCTCGCGAAGCACCCGAGCAATACCTCTGGGTCCACAAGCGCTTCAAGACCCGCCCACCCGGCGAGCCGAAGATCTACTGAGCCATCAGGCGCCGCCTCCTGCACCTCGGCCATCCCTAGCTTCAGGTGAGCTTGGGGTGGGAAGCGCGCTGGCGCGCGATCGCGGCCCAGGCCGCTTCCCACCCGAAGCGCTGCGGCAACCTGTTTCTTCCCCTTCCCGGCCTCACAGGTAAGCCGCGATCTTTCATCGGACTTTCCCTGATCTTTCGTGGTGCATAACGCCTGCACAACGGCGAACCTTTCGTCCTAAATAACGAAAGCCTCGCGAAAAAACGCCAGCGTAGAAAGTTCGTCGTGCCCACAAGACGGACCTTTGCCATGCAGTCGTTTTTTCGTTTCGCGCGATCACTACGCGGCCGTGCCGGATGGCACAGCACGCGCACGCATGCCATCGGTGCGGTGCTCACCTATGCCCTGCGTTGTGCGTCGCGGTGGCGTGCGCACGATGCATGGCTGGCCTTTCTGGAGAAGCCGCCGATGGCTGGCATTTCCTCCATCGATACCGTGCTGGTGGAGCGCTACCAGCATCGCTACATCAGCAAGGCGTGGAGCAAGGAGCGCCGCTTCAAGGCGCTGCGCGATCACTACGACTTCGCGCTGGCCCGCTTTCCGCGTCCGTTCTTCCACACCCTCTATCGCGAGCGCCAGGTGCTGGCCGGACGGGTGACGCTGCGCGACGGCAGCGCACTTTCCCTGATCGTCAAGGCGCCGTTGCGCAGGGGTCGCGAAGGCGAACTCAGTCTTTCGCTCACCGACGACAGCGGACTGCAGATTTCATACGCCACGATCTCCTTCATCGATGAAGGCCGCACGATCGTCATCGGCTGCCTGCAAGGCGCCGCCAACAACGCTGGCCGCGATGTCGTGCGCGAACTCACGCGCCAATGCCACGGGCTTCGGCCGAAGAACCTGTTGTTGTCGATGATCCGTGCATTGGCCGATGCTTTCGGCGTGGAGCGCGTGCTGGGCATCGGCAACGCCGCCCATGTCTTCGCCGGCATTCCGGACAAGGTGAAGGCGGACTATGACGCCTTCTGGATCGAATCCGACGGCGCCGCCGGGGACGATGGCTTCTACGTGCTCCCTCCTCGCGAACCCGTGCGCGACGCATCGGAGATCGAAAGCAAACGCCGAAGCGAGTTCCGCCGTCGCGAGGCCTTGCGCCGCGAGGCTTGCGAGCTAGTCGTCGCCGCGTTCGGTTTCGAGCGGGCCGCGCCCGTCGCGCTGGCCGCCTGACCGGCGCAGTTCGTACAGCTTGGCGTACTTCAGGAACGCGTAGAACGCGTGCACGCGGGCCGCGACGAAGCCAGCCCAGCCACCGCGCCAATGACCACGCCAGAAGTAGTAACGGGCGAACGCCACCGCCGGATAGAACACCATCCGCATACGCAGGAAACGGGGCGTCCGGGTATGCCGGTCGCGCACCTGCAACGACGAATAACGATTGGCCTTGTCGACGCGTCCTTCGATGTCGCGCTCGCCGTGATGGTCGATCACCGCATCCAGCCGCTGCACCGGCCCGTCGACGACGACGCTTTCATGCACCTCATGGCCGCTCATGCGCGCCCGCGTGCGGTCGAACAGTCGCACGTAGTGGTTGAGCCGAGCCCGCTCCGGTTGCCAACGCCAGAACACCCACTCGCGGCGAAGCAGCACGTAGCCGGCGACGTGCGGCGCATCGAGCGCGGCGCGGATGCGTTCCGCGGCCATCGCCGGTATCGCCTCGTCGGAATCGAGCAGCAACACCCATCGATGCCGGGCCAGGTCGATCGCCGCCTGCTTCTGCGCGCTGTAGCCGGCGAACGGCTGCACATGGACACGGGCGCCGTGGCGGGCCGCGATCTCACGGGTCTCGTCCGTCGAACCGGAATCGAGCACCACGATGTCGTCGGCGAAAGCCACCGAGGCGAGGCAGGCGCCGATCGTGGCCGCATTGTCGAACGTGGTGACGACGACCGACAGCGGCTCACGCGGCATGGCGGGCCTCCACATCCGGCAGGTCGGCGAACAGGGCCGCGCACCACACCGACAGCAACCATGCCGCCAGCAGCCCCCACCACACCGAATAGAACGCCATGTGGGTATTCAACGGGAACAGGATGGCGGCCAGCGCCACCGTCGGCGGAAACGCGCGCGCACGGGCGGACGCGCCAGCGCGCCACCAGGCGCGAACGGCATACACGGCGGCCGCGAGCCAGGCCAGGAGGCCGAGGGTGCCGGTTTCCGTGGCGACTTCGAGCACGACCTGGTGCGCGTGGCAGGCCCCTTCGCCTTCCCCGCATTTCTCGATCGTGAGGAAGTGATCGCCCGGCGAGGCCAAGGACGGGTAGGCGACGCGGAAGCCGCGAACACCTACGCCGTTCAATGGATGTGCGGCGTACATGCGCAACGACGTCGTCCAGATATCGAGACGGCCCGTGAGTGCCGCGTCCACGCCCGCGGAGGTGCCGGACAATGCCGGCACCGTATGCGCCACGCGGTCGCGGAAGCGCGGCGACACCTGCCACGCCAGCGCGAGGGCGAGGGCCACGACCACGCCGCCCGCGGCGCAGGCGACCGCGAAGCGACGGAACGACCCCGCTTCGCGCCAGACGAAGCACAACGTGACCACGGCATAGCAAAGCCACGAGGCGCGCGATCCGGACAAGAGCACCGGCCCGAGTGCGAACAGGAAGGCGACGACAAGCCCACGCCGGCCCCAGCGCTCACGTGCGGCCCATAGCAGGAAGGGCGACAACGCCGACAAGGCGGGGCCCAGTTTCAGGTTGTCCGCACCGAAGATGCCGGAGAGCCGATCCACGTCCGAGGCTCCCGCCAAGCCGTAGCCCGTGAGCGCCTGCACCCAGGCATCGGCCACCCAGATCGCGACCACGACGGCCGTGGCGACATAAAGCGCGTGGACCTTTCCCGGCCGGCGCACGGCGAAACAGGTGTACACGCCCAGCGGGGCGAAGCGCAGGATGCCGGCGACCGTGCCCCAGCTCTTGCCGGGCGCCACCGCGTCCACCGCGGACACCAGGGCGGCCCCGGCGTAGGCCAGGAACAGCCACAGGAACAGCTTGGCGCCCGGATGGTGGCGCAACGCCTGCGGTTCGCGCACGAGCAGGAGGATGCTGCCGACGAGGGCGAGAAAGACCCCGAGCTCGGCGCTTCGCCCGAACGGCAGCAAGGCCGGTACCAGCCAGATCGGAAGCAGCGGCGAGGCAAGCCCCGCCCGGATCGTCGCGCCGACGCTGCGCCCGCTCACGCGGCCGGTACGCCGTCCACCACCTCCGCGTACAGCGCCAGGGTGGCCGACTGCATGTCGGACAGGCGATAGGCGCGCGGCGGCGGGATGGACGGGGCGAAGCGAAGCAGCTCCGCGGCCCGTTCGACCAGCTTTTCGCGGTCGCCCAGCGGGACGCGGCCGGCGGGATAGAGTTCGGCCAGCAATTCACCGACGCCACCGTGGGCGTAGCCGATCACCGGCCGGCAAAGCGCCAGGGCTTCCACCACCGTGCGACCGAACGACTCGGGACGCCTGGAAAGCTGCAGCACGAGGGTCGACATCGCATAGATGTCGCGTACGTCCGACCGCTGTGGCGAGATCACCACCTTGTCGTCGAGCCCGCGCTGGTGGATCAGGTTACGCAGTTCGTCCACGTAGGCCTCGCGACCGGGCTCGTCGGCGCCGAGCAGGAGCAGGCGCACGTCGATGGCCCGATGGGTGAGGTCGGCGATCAGCTCGATCGCGTCCGCATGGCCCTTCAGGCGCGTGCCCCGCCCCGGAAGCGTCAGCAGGGGCGCCCCGGCCAGCTGTGGGTATTCCTCGAAGAACGCGCGCTGCCAGCTGTCGTCGGGGCGGTAGCCGTAGGGGAATGCGTCGGTATCGATGCCGCGCGGGATCACGGTGATGCGCGAGGTTTCGATATCGTGGGGGTAGTGGCGCAGCACGTAGTCGCGCAGGGTCTGCGAGACCACGATCACCCGTTCGCCGCGCAGGAGGATCGCGCTGTAGCGGCTGGGCCGGTTCAGGCCGTGCACGGTGGTGACGAAGTGAGGGCGCGGCTTGACGCCCCGCATCGCCCACCAGCCGATCCAGGCCGGCAGGCGCGAACGGGCGTGCACGATGTCCGGCTGGACGTCGCGCAACACGCGGCGCAGCTTGCCGACGGTGAACAGGGTGGCGAACGACTTCTTGCCGATGGGCAAGGCGATGTGTTCGCTGCCTTCGGCTTCCAGCTGCTCGACCATCCGCCCGCCGGCGGACACGACGATGGAACGATGACCTGCCTGGACCAGGGCCCTGGCGATTTCCAGGGTCGAGCGCTCGGCGCCACCCGAATGCAGGGCGGGTATGAGCTGTACGACGGTCATCGTCCGATTGGGAGAGACGGTGGCCATGGGTTGGTCCGTTTGAGAGGTTACGAGGGCAATGCACGAAGCATGCCCGCGCGGGGGCCGATCAGTCTTTCAGGACGTAGGTCGCGCCGCAATAGGAGCACTTCGAGGTGCCACCGTCGTCCTCGATGGGCAGGTAGACGCGCGGATGCGAGTTCCACAGGTACATGCCCGGCATGGGACAGGACAACGGCAGGTCGGCGCGAGTCACTTCGTAACGATTTTCGGCGTTCGCCGGGATCAGCGGGGCGGCCGCGGGATTGGGGCGCATGGGAAAACTCCGACGATGCGGTGGAACCGGGGATAGAAGGCGATGTTAGCAGGAACGAAATGCCCGGCGTGACGATGCGGCACGCGGCGAGGGCCGCCCGGAAACGAAAAAACCCGCGCCGTCGCCGGCGCGGGTTCCACTACCTCGCGGGAAGCGGGCGGCTTACTTCTTTTCGGCCGAGGCGTCGTGCGCTTCGGTCGTGATGCGGATCTTGATCTCGTCGGAGACGTTCGGGACATACGCGCCCACGCCGAAGTCCGAGCGCTTGATCGTGGTGGTGGCGTCGAAGCCGACCGTCTGCACCTTCATCATCGGGTGCGGGCCGACCTTGTTCAGGCTGACGTCGAGGGTGACCGGCTTGGTCACGCCGTGGACGGTCAGGTCGCCGGTGACCTTCAGCTTGCCCTTGCCCGCCGGCACGACCTTGGTGCTCTTGAAGGTGACGGAGGGGTACTTGGCGGCGTCGAGGAAGTCGGCCGACTTCAGGTGCTCGTCGAGCTTGGGCACGAAGCTGTCGAGGCCGGAGAGCGGCAGGGTCGCCTCGACCGTGGCCTTGGACGGGTCCTTCTCGTCATAGACGAGGGTGCCCTCGACCTGGCCGAGGTTGGCCGTCGGGTTGGAGAAACCGAAGTGGTTCCAGCTGAACAGGACCATCGTATGACCCGGGTCGAGCGTGTAGGTGACCGGGGCGGCGACGGCGCTGCCGGCGGTGGCCAACAGGGCGGCGAGGGCGACATAACGAAGAGCGCGCATGGTGTATCTCCTGCAGTGAGGTGGGTACGGCGGGTGACGGCGGGACCGTGCGGTCACCGCGGGAAGAATCAGGCGATCCGTACGGCTTCGTCGAAGTCCAGGCGCGGCAGGCGTTCGAACAGGTTCTTGCCGGGATCGCCGTAGCCGATGTTGACCAGGAAATTCGACTTGACCTGGGTGCCCGCGAAGAACTCGGCGTCGACACCGGCCTGGTCGAAGCCGGACATCGGACCGCAATCCAGGCCCAACGCGCGGGCGGCCATGATCAGGTAGGCGCCTTGCAGCGAACCGTTCCGGGTACCCGAGGACTGGATCATCGGCTCGTTGCCGACGAACCATACACGCGCATCGGCATGCGGGAAAAGCTTGGGTAGCTTCTCGTAGAAGGCGAAATCGGTGGCGACGATCGCCGTGACCGGAGCCTGCATGGTCTTTTCGACGTTGGTCTCGGAAAGATGGGGCTTGAGGCGCTGCTTCGCGTCCTGCGACTTCACGAAAACCACGCGCATCGGCGAGGAGTTGGCGGCCGTGGGGCCGAATTTCGCCAGGTCGTACAGCCGGTGAAGCTGCTCGTCGGTCACCTCCTTTGGCAGCCACGCGTTGTAGGTGCGGGCCTTGAGGAAAAGCTGGTCAAGCGAAGCATCGGTCAACGGAGCACTCATGGGTATCCTTGTACAGTGATGGCCTGCCGAAACACCGGCATCCTTACAGTGTAAGCGTCACGACACGATCGTGGATCAGCCGCCCAGGGAACGAACTGTGCCGAAATCGACAACAATCGGAGGCCGGAGCGCCAGGTGAACACGCTATCGCACGAGTCCTGCTGGGTGGTGACCGACGGTGCCGCGGGCAATCGTCGCCAGGCGCTGGCCCTGGCCGAGGCACTGACGCCGTCGATCCGGGAGATCATCGTCCAGTTGCGCGCACCCTGGTCGTGGCTCGCGCCACGGAACCTGCCGGGTGCGAGGATGGCGCTCGGGCACGATGAGGACAGCCTGTTGCCGCCCTGGCCGAAGCTGGCGATCGGGTGTGGCCGCCAGGCGGCCTGGGCCACGCGGCAGATTCGCCGGTGGTCCGGCGGCGCGACACTCGTCGTGCAGATCCTCGATCCGCGGATCGACCCGGCGCACTGGGACCTCGTGGTTACGCCCCGGCACGACGGCCTGGTCGGGGACAACGTGCTCCATTCGCTGGGCTCGCTCCATCCGATCGACGACGCCTGGCTGGCAGACGGGCGTGATGCCTTCGCGCCATTCGGCACCCTGCCCGGCCCACGGCTCGGCGTGTTGATCGGCGGGGACCGGCACGGCTCGCGACCGGACGCCGCCGCCATGGATGCCTTCCTGGCGGCGACACGTGCACGGCACGCGGCGGATGGTGGATCGGTTCTTGTCGCCGTGTCCCGTCGTACCCCGGCGTCGAGCCTTCCACGCATCCGCGAGGCCTTCGCCGGGTTGCCTGGCGTGGTCTGGACCGGCAGCGCCGATGGGGCGAACCCCTATCCCGGCATCCTCGGCTGGGCGGACCGGCTGGTGGTCACCCCCGATTCCGTCAACATGCTTTCGGAAGCCTGTGCGACGGGACGCCCCGTGCATACCTTCGTCTCCGCGCGCTTGCCGGAGAAGCTGGCGCGTTTCCATGCCGAGTTGCGCTCGGCGGGGTTGTTGCACGACATCGATGCGGCTACCGCCGACCGGCAGGCCCCGTTGCGCGAAACCGCGACGATCGCGGCGGAAGTGCGACGCCACCTAGGGTTGGTCTAGGCGGACCCGCCTCAGTCCGCCTTAGGCATCCACATACCGGGCCGCGTCACCCACCCATCGCGCGATCAGCAACTCGCAGCGCGCGGGATGGTCCTTCATCATCGCCTCGGCCACGCGCTGCACCTCGGGCATGAGGTGCGCGTCGCGCGCGAGGTCGGCGATGCGGAACTGCAACTGGCCGGTCTGCCGGGTACCCAGCACCTCGCCCGGGCCGCGCAGTTCGAGATCCTTCTCGGCGATGCGAAACCCGTCGTTCGTCTCGCGCATCACCTGGAGGCGCTCCCTGGCCAGGCGCGACAGCGGCGTCTGGTAAAGCAACACACAGTTGGACGCGATCGCTCCGCGCCCCACGCGCCCGCGCAACTGATGCAATTGCGCGAGGCCGAGCCGCTCACTGTTCTCGATCACCATCAGGCTCGCGTTGGGCACGTCCACGCCGACCTCGATCACCGTGGTGGCGACCAGCACGGCGAGTTCGCCCGCCTTGAAGGCATCCATCACCGCCTGCTTTTCCTTCGGCTTCATGCGCCCGTGGATCAAGCCGACCGCGAGGTCCGGCAGTGCGGCCGTGAGTTCGGCATGGGCCACCTCGGCCGCCTGCGCGTTGAGCTGCTCGGATTCCTCGATCAGCGTGCAGACCCAGTAAACCTGCCGGCCTTGCATGCATGCCGCGTGGATGCGCTCCATGACGTCGAAGCGCCGCTCGTTCGACAGTGCCACGGTCTGCACGGGCGTGCGTCCCGGTGGCAATTCGTCGATCGAGGAGACGTCGAGGTCGGCATAGGCGCTCATCGCGAGCGTGCGCGGGATCGGCGTCGCCGTGAGCACGAGCTGGTGCGGAATGAGATCGCCTTCGGCACCCTTGTCGCGCAGCGCCAGCCGCTGGTGCACGCCGAATCGATGCTGCTCGTCGACGATGACGAGGCCCAGCTTCGCGAAGGCCACGCCCTCCTGCATCAACGCGTGCGTGCCGACGACGACATGTGCTTCGCCACTGGCCGCGCGATCGAGTGCCTTCTTGCGCGCCCTGCCCTGCACCTTGCCGGCCAACCATTCCACATCCAGTCCCAGCGGTTCGAGCCAGGCGCGGAAGTTGCGCAGGTGCTGTTCGGCAAGCAATTCGGTCGGCGCCATCAGCGCCACCTGATAGCCGCTTTCCACGGCGGCGACGGCGGCCAGCGCGGCGACCACGGTCTTGCCGCTGCCGACGTCACCCTGCACGAGGCGCAGCATGGGATGGGCGCGTGCGAGATCGCGCGCCACTTCTTTCGACACGCGTGCCTGGGCCCTGGTGAGGGCGAACGGCAGCGCCGTCAGCAATCGGTCACGCAGCGCACCGGCACTTTTCAACGCGGGCGCCTTGCGCTTCTTCACCGCCGCGCGCATGCGCCGCAGGGTGAGGTGCTGGGTCAGCAGTTCCTCGAAGGCGAGGCGTTTCTGCGCGGGATGCCGGCCCTCGCCGAGTTCGCGTAGATCGACTTCCGGCGGCGGCCGGTGCACGTAGAGCAAGGCCTCGCGCAACGACGCCAGGCCCATGGGACGGCCGATCGACTCGGGGATGAGTTCCAGCCTGTCGTCCGCCGGCAAATGGGCCAACGCGCGCGAAACGAGGCTGGCCAGCCGCCGCGGACCGAGGCCTTCGGTGGTCGGGTAGACCGGCGTCAGCCGCTCATCCACCACCACGGGTTCGTCGGGCTCGATGCGCTGGTATTGCGGGTGGACGATCTCCAGGCCCTGTGGCCCCTGGCGCACTTCACCGAAGCAAAGCAGGCGCGTGCCCTTCGGCAACTGGTCGACCTGCGACTTGCGGAAGTGAAAGAAGCGCAACAGCAGCACGCCGCCGGATTCGTCGCCGATGACCACCTTGAGCTGCGGCCGGAAGCGGAAACCCCGTTCGACGAATTCGACGATGCCTTCCACCTGCGCGCGGTCGCCGGGGCGCAGGTCGGCGATCGGCCGCACCTGGGTGCGGTCTTCATAGCGCAAGGGCAGATGGAACCAGAGGTCCTGCACCTCGCGCAGCCCCAGCCGTCCCAGCGTCTCGGCGAGCGCGGGCCCCACGCCGCCGAGCGTCGTCAGGGGCGCGCGCCCCGGGTCCGCCACCGGCGCGGCGGGAGTCGGCGATGCATGGCGAGCCACGGAAACCGCGCTATGGCTTACGGCAGGACGAGGATCGCGTCGACCTCGACCTGGGCGCCCTTCGGCAGGCCCGAGACCTCGATGGTCGAACGCGCCGGATACGGCTGCTGGAAGTATTCGGCCATCACCGCGTTCACCGCGGCGAAGTTGCCCAGGTCGGTGACATAGATACCGACGCGGACGATGTCCGACAGCTTGCCGCCAGCGGCCTCGGCGACAGCCACGAGGTTGTCGAACACACGGCGGGTCTGGAGGGTGATGTCGCCTTCGACGAGGTTGCCGGTGGCCGGATCGAGCGGGATCTGGCCCGAGAAGTACACGGTGTTGCCTGCGCGCACGGCCTGCGAATACGGGCCGATGGCCGAAGGTGCCTTGTCGGTGGCGATGGTGCTGCGGGTCATGGGAGGTCCTAGAGCGGGTGGCGGTAAACGCCGCTGACCACGCCGGTGCGACGCACTCGGCGCATCACGTCGGCGAGGTGCTTGCGGTCCTTTACCTCGATGGCGAAGAGTAGCGTGGCGGCGGTGCTGTCGCGTTCGATGTATTCGACGTTCTCGATGTTCGAACCGGCATCGGCGATCGCGGCGGCGACGGTGGCCAGCACGCCCGGGCGGTTCAATACCTCGATGCGCAACTCCGCGCGGTAATCGCCGGAGACGTCGCGATCCCATTCGATGGCGACGATACGTTCCGGCGTCTTGCGGAACTCCGCCACGTTGGGGCATTCCACGCGATGCACGACGATGCCCTTGCCCGAGGACAGGAAACCGACGATCTCGTCGCCCGGCAGCGGATGACAGCAATTGCCGAAGCTGAGCACGCCGCGCTCGGCGCCGCTGATGCGGATCTTCTCCGCCGAATGCTCGGCGGGCGCTGGCGTATGGCTCTCGCCCGGGCCGAGCAGCGCCACCAGTTGTGTCGCAACCTGGTCGGCGAAACGGTTGCCCAGGGCGATCTCCGACAGGAGTTCCTCCAGGCGCTTGAGCTTGGCGTCCTCGAGGAAGCGATCGAGCGTGGCGCCGGGGATCGCGTCCAGACTGAGGCCACGGGCATCGAGCGCGCGATCGAGCATGCGGTGGCCGAAGTCCACGGCATCCTCGTGCTGCAGGTGCTTGAGATACTGGCGGATCGCCGTGCGCGCCTTGCCGGTGACCACGGCCTCGAGCCACGCCGGGTTGGGCACGGCCGATGGCGCGGTGATGATCTCCACCTGCTGGCCTGACACCAGGCGCGTGCGCAAGGGCACCAGCTTCTTGTCGACGCGCGCGGCCACCGCGTGATCGCCCACGTCGGTGTGCACCGCGTAAGCGAAGTCGAGGGCAGTGGCGTTGCGCGGCAGCGAGAAGATGTCGCCGCGCGGCGTGAACAGGTAGACCTCGTCGGGGAACAGGTCGATCTTGACGTTCTCGAGGAACTCCGACGCCGAGGGCGTGTTCGCCTGGCTGTCGGCCAACGCGGACAGCCACTCGCGTGCCCGTGCCTGCGCGCTGTTCGCCGGGCCGGAATCGCTCTTGTACGCCCAGTGCGCGGCCACGCCGCGTTCGGCCACCGACTCCATCTCCGAGGTGCGGATCTGGATTTCGATCGGCGCGCCGAACGGCCCGAGCAGCACCGTGTGCAACGACTGATAGCCGTTACCCTTGGGAATGGCGATGAAATCCTTGAAGCGGCCGTCCACCGGCTTGTACAGGCCGTGCACGGCGCCAAGCGCCATGTAGCAATGCATGGCCGAATCGGTGATGACACGGAAACCGTAGACATCCATGAGTTGCGCGAACGACTTGTGTTCGTTGCGCATCTTCGAATAGATGCTCCACGCCGACTTGATGCGGCTTACCGCGCGGCCGGGAATCTTCTCCGCGGCGAGGCGGCCTTCGAGCGCCATCTCGATCTTCGCCATCGCCTCGCGGCGATTGCCCAGGGCGGCGCGGATGCGCTCGCCGATGATCCGGTGACGATCGGGGTAGAGCGCCTTGAACCCGAGGTCCTGCAGTTCAGCCTTGAACTTGTTCATGCCGAGGCGTTGCGCGATGGGCGCGTAGATTTCCAGTGTCTCGCGCGCGATGCGCCGCCGCGACTCGGCATCCTTCGCGCCGAGCGTGCGCATGTTGTGCAGTCGATCGGAAAGCTTGATCAGGATGACGCGGAGATCGCGCGCCATCGCCAGCAGCATCTTCCGGAAGCTCTCGGCATCGGCTTCGGCACGGCTGGAAAAACGCATCTTGTCGAGCTTGGTGACACCGTCGACCAGTTCGGCCACGGTTTCACCGAAGGCGCCGGCCAACTCCCCGCGTTCGAGCTTGGTGTCTTCGAGCGTGTCGTGCAGGATCGCCGCGATGATCGTCTCGGCATCGAGGCCGAGTTCCGCGAGCACGTGCGCCACGGCCACCGGATGGGTGATGTAAGGCTCGCCGGACTTGCGCGTCTGCCCTTCGTGGGCGGCGGCGCCGACCAGGAAGGCCTTGCGGATGCGCAGCACCTGGTCGTGCGGCAGGTAGGCACCCACACGGTCTTCCAGTGCCTGCACGTAGGGAGGCACCGGTCCGTCATCGACCACGTCGGTCAGTTTTTTCGCAGGGATGACTTCCATGGGAGAATCTCGCGCGCCTCAGGCCGCGGAGCCTCCCGCACGCGGCCTTTCCAGCCGCGCGTCAGCGTGCGCAGGGTGAGGATGAATGCAGGGCCGACAACGACCCGGCGTCATCAATCATCTCCGCCCTTCGAGAGGTCGTCGTCCACTTCGGTGGCGGCCCACTCGAGGGCTTCACGCTCGGCACGTTCACGGGCGGCGCGGTCGATTTCGTCGATCATTTCGTCGCTGACGCGGCGATCGGCGATCTCGCGCAGGGCGAGCACGGTCGGCTTGTCGTTGTTCGGGTCGAGGGTCGGTTCGGCGCCCTTGGACAACTGGCGCGCGCGCTTGGTCGCCATGAGCACGAGCTCAAAGCGGTTGTCGACTACCTCGAGGCAGTCTTCGACGGTAATACGGGCCATTTCAAATCCTTGACAATAAAGATACTTCTGACCGTGCAGTTTAGCCGCCCGGCCCGTTGGCTGGCAATCGGGGTAGGGGTATCATGCGCGGTTCTGACCAGGACGGACGGGCCCTTCGTGCAAATAATAATACCGCGCGGTACACTAAAGCACCGCCCCACCCCCAAAGCCACATCGATGCGCCCCAGAACCCTGCAACGGACCGTCCAAACCGCGCTAGGCCTCATCGCCGCCACCCTGCTGGCGGCCTGCCATATCGCGCCCCCGCGTACCGACGATCCGAACGAGAAGTTCAATCGCAAGGTCTACGCCTTCAACGATTCGCTGGACAAGGCGGTCATCCGCCCGGTCGCCGTCGGCTACCGGAAGGTGACCAACCCGCCCGTGCGTACGGCCATCAGCGACTTCTATACGAATATCCGCTTGCCGGTGACGGTGGCCAACGACCTGCTCCAGGCACGGCCCAAGCAGGCCTTCCTGACCACCAGCCGCTTCGTGGTCAACCTGACGATCGGCTTCCTGGGCTTCAAGGACCCGGCCAGCCTGCTCGGCCTCCCGCTGGAGCAGAACGACTTCGGCGTGACCCTGGCCCGCTGGGGCGTCCCCGAGGGCGACTACCTGGTCCTCCCCTTCGTGGGCCCGACCACGGTCCGCGACGTATGGCGCCTGCCGGTCGACAGCTACTTCTTCGACCCGCTCAGCTATTACACGCGTAACCACGACTTCAAGTACGGCCAGCAGTACGTGCCGCAGGTGCTCTATCTCGTGACCCTGCGCTCGCGCGGCATCGACGCGGAAAGCTTCCTCGCCTCCGCCTACGACCCGTACGTGTTCATCCGCGACGCCTACCGCCAGCAGCGCCTCTACAGCATCTACTACGGCAACCCACCGCCGGAAGCCATCGAGCAGATGCAGGGCCTGAACGACAGCAAGGACTTCGACCCGGACAAACTGCTCGACGAGCAGCACACCTGGGAACGGCAGAACGGCGAAAAGCCGCAATGACGAAAAGGGCCCCTCGGGGCCCTTTTTTGTTGGTGCTTCTCGGAAGGGCTGCTGGCCGTGTCGCTTGCCACTTGCCGGTTGCCGCACCCGGGTGGGGATTCCCGCGGAATGGCTTGCCCCGGCGTCAGCCATCAGACACGGCCGCGCAGCGGCACCCTTTCCCGAGCGACGGTGGAACCGGAGCGACGAGGGTGGCGGCCGACGGCTCTGCCTCGCACGGTCCCGAACTGGCCCGCTGCCGCGGGATCGCCGCTGAAGCGGCTCCCACACGGGGCGGCTCCCACCAGGGGCGGCTTCCACCAGGGGTGGGCGGGTTAGAAGAAGGAGTCGACGCCGGAGACGCGCGCGAGGGCTTGCAGGCCGGCGGGGGCGTGGGTGACGGAAAGCGTCCTGCCCTGGCTGCGGGCATGGGCCAGCAAGGCCAGCACGGTGGCGAGGCCGGCGCTGTCCACCTGGGACAAGCCGCCCAGGTCGAGGTTGACCTGGCGGCCGCTGTCCAACTGGTGGCGCGCGGCCTCAAGGGCGTCGGCCGCGGTCGCGAACGTGAGCGCGCCGGAGACCGCGAGGGTCTCCGGCGCCGGATTGCCGAACTGGAACGCCGGCGAGCTCACTTGCGGGCGCCGCCGGTCTGCTGCTGCATTTCGTCGATGGCGGCCGAACCCTTCTGCTCGAGGTCGGCGGTCAGCTTGTCCAGGCCTTCCTTCTTGATCTCGGCGTCGACCTGGTTGCGGTAGTTCGTGATGTACGAAATACCTTCGATGATCACGTCGTAGGCCTTCCAGTCGCCCGTCTTCGACTTACGGAACGCGTAGTCGACCGAGACGGACTTGCCGTCGTCGAGCATCACCTGCGTACGCACGACGGTGCGCTTGTTGTTGAGGTCGCCACTGAACGGCAGGACCTTCACGCGACCGCGCGTGTAGTTGAGCAGGCCTTCCGCGTAGCGGTGGGTGATCGAGTTGTAGAAGGCCTTGGCGAAGCGCTCGCGCTGCTCGGGGGACGCCTTGGAGGCGTTCTGGCCGAGCACGAGGATCGACGCGTAGTCGATGTCGAAGTGCGGCAGGAAAACGTCGTCGATGACGGCGATGAGCTTTTCCTTGTCGCTCTTCAGTTCGGCCTGATGGCCCTCGATGGCTTTGGCGAGGTCGTCGGAGATGGTGGTGACGATGCCCTGCGGGGACTGCGCGTCGACCGCCGCGGCGGGCGCGGCCTGTGCGAAGACGGGCGCGGCCACTACCGTGGTCATGGCGAGGGCGATGGCGAGGGAAAGCTGACGCAACATGCGGTGTCTCCTGGTCCGGCCTTACTTCTTGCCGGCGTTGTCGGGTTGGGTGGAGCCCTGGGCGCCACCGGACTTGTTGTCGCTCGGCGAACCGTTCACCAGGAACTTGCCGATCAGGTCTTCCAGCTGGAGCGCGGACTGCGTGAGCACGAAGCTATCGCCTTCCGCCAGGTATTCCGGCGACCCGCCGGGTTGGATCGCAACATACTGGCTACCGATCAAACCGCTGGTGAATACCGCGGCCGACGAGTCATCCGGTATCTGGGAGTAGCGCTTGTCGATCGCAAGGGTCACCGTGGCTTCGCTGCTGCCGGGCTTGATCACCACCGAATCGACGCTGCCGATGGGCACGCCGGCCATTTTCACCGCCGCGCCTGGCTGCAGGGCACCCACGTTGGTGAATTCGCCGGTCACGTGGAAGGTGCCGCCAAGGCGGTCCGGCGCGCTGCCGCCGCCGAAGAACTTGCCGAGCATTTCCTCCAACTGCTGGGCCGGACGGGTCAGGCCGATCTCGCCGCCTTCCTTCACCGGATTCTTGGAGCGGCCGAACTGGATGCCCACGTACTGGTCGCCCAGCAGGCCGCTGGTGAAGATCGTGGCGACGGAATCGTCCGGGATGTCCTTGTGCCGGTCGTCGATGGACAAGGTGACCTTGGCCTCCTCCTTGCCCGGCACCAGCTCGATCGATTGCACCGAGCCGACGCGTACGCCGGCGATCTTCACCGGGGCGCGGGTCTTCAACTGGCCGACGTTGGCGAAGTGGGTTTCCACCACGTAACTGGAACCCTGGCTGGCGTTGGCCACCGAGGTGGTCTGCGTGGCGAGGTAAGCGAGGGCGGCGAAACCGAGCACGATGAAAAGGCCGGTGCCGACGGCATAGGAACGTCTCTGGGTCACGGCACGATCCTCGAATGGGCGATGAAGGAATGACGGGTCATGGCGGGTCTCCGGTGCCTCAGATCAGGAACGAGGTGAGGACGAAGTCCAGCGCCAGGATGGCGATGGACGAGGCCACCACCGTGCGGGTCGTCGCATAGGCGACGCCCTCGCTGGTGGGCGGGGTGGTGTAGCCCTGGAACACCGCGATCAGGGAGACCACGATGCCGAAGGCGATGGATTTGAGCAGCACGCCGTCGATGATGTCCTTGTGGACGTCGACGGTGGCGGTCATGTTCGACCAGAAGGTGCCGTTGTCGATGCCCAGCCAGGTGACGCCGACCAGGTGGCCGCCGAACACGCCCATGGCGCAGAACACCACGGCGAGCAGGGGCAAGGCGACGACGCCGGCGAGGAATCGCGGTGCGGCCACGTAGGCGATCGGATCGACCGCCATCATCTCCATGGCGTCGAGCTGGTCGGTGGCGCGCATGAGGCCGATCTCGGCGGTGACCGAGGTGCCGGCGCGGCCGGCGAACAGCAAGGCCGTGACCACGGGACCGAGTTCGCGGTAGATCGCGATGGCGACGACGGTGCCGGTGGCGGACGTGCCGCCGAAGATCGAGAGCACGTCGTAAAGCTGCAAGCCCAGCACCATGCCCACGAACAGGCCGCAGGTCATCACGATGGTGAGGCTCATCGCGCCGACGAACCAGATCTGGCGGATCGTTTCGCGGCCATGGCGCAGGCTGCGCGGAATGGCGGCGAGGATGGTCAGCAGGAAGAGCCCGCAGGCGCCGATCTGCGTCAGGCTGCGAATGACGACGTTGTCGTCCTTGGCGGTCATGCCTTGCCTCCGGGGAAACCGAGCGCGGTGGCGTAATCGCCCGCGGGATACTGGAAAGGAACCGGGCCGTCGGGTTCGCCGCCGAAGAACTGCGCCGTCCACGGCGAACCGTCGTTGGCGAGGGAATCGGGCGCACCCTGGGCGACGACCTTGCCGTTGGCGATCAGGTAGACGCGGTCGGCCACTTTCTGCACGGCCGCCAGCTCGTGCGCCACCAGCACGCTGGTGATGCCCAGGGTCTGGTTGAGCGTGCGGATCAGCAGCAGCACCTGGTTCAGGGCGATCGGGTCCAACCCCACGAAAGGCTCGTCGTAGAGGATCAACGCGGGATCGAACACGATGGCGCGCGCCAGTGCCACGCGGCGGGCCATGCCGCCGGAAAGCTCGGTGGGCATCAGCCGGGCCGCGCCGCGCAGGCCGACGGCCTGCAACTTGTTCAACACGATGTTGCGGATGAGTTCTTCCGGCAGCCGGGTGTGCTGGCGCAGCGGAAACGCCACGTTCTCGAAGACGTCGAAGTCCGTGAGCAGGGCGGAGTTCTGGAACAGGTAGCCGATCCGCTCGCGCAGGCCGAACAGCCGCTCGCGCGAGAGCGCCGGCACGTTCTCACCGTCGACCTCCACGCTGCCGGCGTCACCACGCATCTGCCCGGTGATGTGCTTCAACAGGGTGGTCTTGCCGGTGCCGCTCGGCCCCATGATCGCCGTGACCTTGCCACGGGGGATATCGAGGTCGAGGTTGTCGAAGATGGTCTTGCCGTTGAGGACGGTGGTCAGGCCGCGTATGCGGACGATGGCGTCGTCGGTCATGGTGCGAGCAACTCCTCGATCAGCGATTCGTGGCGGCGGGCCGACCACGGCGTGCGCTGGCGGACGGCGCGGACGATCGCCTGGAGATCGCCCAGGGCGTCCTCGAAACGGTCGTTGACGATGATGTAGTCGAACTCGTGCGCATGCGCGATTTCCTCGCGGGAGTTGAACAGGCGGCGCTCGATCACCTCCGGCGCATCCGATCCTCGACCCCGGAGACGGCGCTCGAGTTCCCCCCGGGACGGCGGCAGGATGAACACGCTGACGCAATCCGGCTTGCCCTTGCGAACCTGGCGCGCCCCCTGCCAGTCGATTTCGAGCAGGACATCGGCGCCTTCGGCCAGCTTGCCTTCCACCACGGTGCGCGAGGTACCGTAGAGGTTGCCGTGCACTTCGGCGTGTTCCAGGAAGATGCCGTCGGCGATCTCGCGCTCGAAATCCGGGCGCTCGACGAAGAAATAATGCCGGCCGTACTCCTCGCCCACCCGCGGTGGCCGGGTGGTATGCGACACGGACAGGGATATGGCAGGCTCGCGCTCCAGCAGCGCGTTGACCAGCGTGGACTTGCCCGCACCGGAAGGCGCGGCCACCACGAACAGGGTGCCTTCGATCATCCGCGGCTATCTCGTTGGGGGTTCATGGCTCGCTCCCGGTGGCACCGGCGCACCGACCGGGCAAAAGGCGATTGTACCGGGTTTCGGCTATCGGCCACCTTTCGCCCGGACGATCCGGGTCTCAGTCCGGCCGCTTGTAGACCACCCCGCCCTTCATCACGAAAGCGACGTGCGCGAGCGACCCGATGTCCTTCGTCGGGTCGCCGGGCACGGCAATGATGTCGGCTTGCAGGCCGCTCCGCAGCTGGCCGATCCGGTCCTGCTGGCGAAGCACCTTCGCGTCCACCGCGGTCGCGGCCAGGAGGGCGCGGGCGGGCGTCATGCCATCGCGCACCATCCACTCCAACTCCTTGTAGTTGGTGCCGTGGGTGAACACGCCCACGTCACTGCCGTTGCCTATGGTCACGCCGGCGTCCATGGCGAGCTTGAACGCCTTCGCCGACTTCGCCATCGACTCGGTCGGCGGTTGGCCGGGCTTCCAGCCTCCAAAGTATTCGGCGTAGGCGGCGCTGGCTTCGAGCGTGGGCATGTAGGCCACGTTGTGTTTCTTCATCAGCGCGAAGACTTCCGGCGTGCCGTCATAGCCATGCTCGATGGTCTCGACGCCGGCCATGACCGAGCGGCGCATGCCTTCGGCCGTCGAGGAATGCACCGCCACCGGCAGCCCCAGCGAATGCGCGGTCTCGACGGCGGCGTTCAATTCCTCCTGGCTCAACGTCGGCATCGAGCCCTTGGCCTTGCCGCAGTGGTAGTCGGCATAGAGCTTGATCCAGTCCGCGCCGTGCGCCGCCTGGTCGCGCACGGCGTCGATCATCTGCGCGGTACCACTGACCGGCGCCGCGCCCTGCGGCAGGTCGATGTCGTCGCGGAAGCCCAGCGGTCCCGGCCCATAACAGTGCCCGGCCACGATCGCGCGCGTCGCCACGAACAGGTGCGGACCAGGGATCAGGCCCTTGTCGATGGCTTGTTGCACGTCCACGTCGGCGTAACCCGCGCCTTCCGTGCCGAGATCGCGCAACGTGGTGAAGCCGTTCATCAAGGTATCGCGCGCGTGCTTTACCGCCTGGACCGTGCGGAACGCGAGTGTTTCCTTCAATACCTGGTCGTTCCACAGCGTTTCGTTGTACGGGTGCAGGAAAACGTGGGAATGGGCATCGATGAGGCCGGGCAGCAGGGTCATGCCGGGCAGGTCGATGGTCTGCGTGCCTGGTGGCGCGGAAACCTTCGCGGACGGACCGACATCGGCGATCTTGTCACCCTGCACGAGTACCACCCAACCGGCATGCGTCTGCTCGTCACGGGCATCGAAGACGCGGTCGGCCTTAAGCAGGACCATGGCCGCGGAGGCAGGAGCATCGACGCCCCACGCCGCCGCGGACACAACCAAAGCGATAACGCCGCATACAGTTGCACGCCAGGTCATTGCGCACTTCCCCCTGAAAGGGCTCTATATGACTGCAAGTGTGCGAGAAGTTCAACAATGGGCCCGGCCATACTGGGCGATCACGCGAGCTAGAAACCGAGGGGAACGTTCATCACGTAATACTCGTAGTTCGCTCCGCTATGGACTGCTCGAGGCCTATCCAGTGCGTGAGCGGTTGCCCGGTTTATCACGCCATCATGGTCAACCGTCGGCCGGGCACGCGCATCATCGATATGACTGGCCTCGTGCACCAGGGTTCCCGCCTGAGATGTGACGCCGCCGCTAATTGGATCGGAAAAATGAACAGGGCACATGTGTACCGTTCCATCTCCTTCGGTCCAGGCACGCGTGAACGGACTATAGCCCGGGCACCGATCGCATACGGTCGGGAATCCCTCGGCCATGCGCGCGGCAATAGCCACTACGACCTCATCTACTCGAGCATTGTCGGTGGAGGGAGCCGCCGGATCGGGGGCCTGGGGAGCATCATCGTCCCACTCGCCGAACCAATAGACATACGTTGGGTCGCGCCTCATGTGTATCCGGGGCGGATCTTCCGGGTGCTGCGGATCGACCGGACCATAGTAATAAGAGTTAGCCAGGATCGCGCGCGTCAAGGAAGCGCTCTGGGAACCTTTATAGAATGCCTGGCGGGTCTGCCCAAGTTGTTCCTCCGAGCATGGAAACACGTTATCGGCCAAAGGAGCAGCGATTGCCGTATAGACGGAGGTATCGAGATAGAAATCCAGTTCAGCGCTGCGGAAGGACTCGGTGGGAACGGTCGAGAGCTCGCCATCCGGCCCAGCGGCCGGCACTTCGGTGTACGTCGTCATCGATGTGCTGACCTGATGCACCCCGCTCGACGTAAACGTGTACTCCTTGCCCAAGTCCACCTCGGCACGAATCGATTCGCCTGGCACGAGTTGGATGTACGACTCCGGCGAAGATCCACGCATAAAAACGTGGCGCCCCGCATATCGGACTTCGGCACCTGATACGTCGTTAATCCTGAACCACTTCCCCTGCAATCGATCATCCACCAAAGCGAAGGGCGTATGAGGGCCAAACAGATAAAGAGGCCGATCGCCTACATTCTTCGCTTCGACAACGATCACAGCGCGGCCCTTCCCGGCCATCGTTTCCGACTGGCTAAGCTTTATCTCAAGACGCGAAGCGGCAACAGAAGGAGAAACGAGGAAAACAAACGCAAGGACGATGACATTACGAATCCAGCTCAAGATGTTGCCTCCCACATAAAAGGGCGGCGAGTCTATAAGCGCGGCTCGATGATGTATGTAGGTTGCGGCTGACTCAGTGTAAGTGTTCGACTACACAATTCCGGTAGTCCATTGATGGTCACCCACCCGGATGGTACGTCCGCTCGACATGCCCTTCGAGTTCTTCAGGCCAGAAATACACCGTACGCAGGTTACCCGTGGTGTAACGCTCGGCCTCGTCATTGAAATGTTTCGACGATGGGTCGCCGCTCTCGCCACCGGCGGTGACGGCGCGGGCACGCACCTTGTCGCCGAACTCCACCACGGCGACGAAGCTGTTGCCGCTGGTACCGTAGTAACGCTTCGTGCCGGGCCAGCGATGCGCGCCGAACGAGGCCAGCGAGCCCCAGCGCGACGACGTGAACGGCACGGGGATGCTCGGCTTCGCATCGTCGAAGCGTTGCTTGATCGCTCCATCGACACGCTGGAAGCGATTGACCTCGCCCCAGGGCACGCCCCAGCTGCCGAAGTCCTTTTCCAGCCGGTCCACCGCCTCTGCCAGCGCATTCAATCGCACCTTCGGTCCCGCCTTCTCCGCCATCACGTCGTAGACCGACAAGCCTTCCGCCGTGTCCAGCTTGCTCGCCTTGTCCCACAGGATGTCACCCCAAAACACGGCGAGCGAGGTCGGCATCGACGCGATGCCCCAACGGTAATCCCAGCTACGCAGGAGCGCGACGGGACCGGCGAGCCGCCGCTTCAAGGGATCGGTGGCGGGAAGCGCGTCGTAATCCGCGATCAGGATCGGCAACTGGCGCGCGAACGCCGGCAGGTACGGATCGAACGCCGCATCGATCAGCGAAGCCAGCGTGAAGTCGCGCCTGCCCGTAAGGACGCGCGTCGCGTGCAGGCCACGCGGATTCTCGCCGACGGAATCCATGTAGCGTGGGTAGTCGGCCTGCTTGGGACTATCGGGTCCGGCGGCCGAATACGGCCAATCGTTGGTGTTGAAGATCCACCCGGTCGGCGGATTGAACAGGCGCGGTGCCTTGTCCAACGAAAGCGTTCCCTTCCAGTCGGTGGCCGGGTCGCTGCCGTCGACGGGCTTCGTATAGTCGAAGCGGTCGTCACGGTTCGGAATGAACTGCGGATGCAGGTAGGCGATGTTGCCCTTGTCGTCCGCGTAGATCGTGTTGTTCGAGGAATTCGCTTTGAGCCCGGCCACCTTCATGTACGTGGCGTAGTCATTGGCCTTGGTTCGCAACCAACTCTGTTGCAAGGCCTCCAGTGGCCTGTTCATCAGCGCCACGGCTATCCACTTGCCGTCTTCCGAGCGAACGATGGGGCCATGGTGCGTCGCATAGACCGTGAATCGGCGCCCCGCGAGCGACCCGTCGGCCGCCCGCACCGGCACGGCGATCTCGCGGGAAATCACCGGACGAAGCTCTTTGCCATAGCGATAGAACAGCTTGCCTTCCTTGCGCTCGATGGTCTCGGCGAATTCGTCGACCACGTCGGCGCCGGTGGAGGTGTGCATCCAGCCGATGTGCTTGTTGAACCCCTGGTAGATGAAGAACTGGCCCCACGTGACCGCGCCGTAGGCATCCAGTCCTTCGTCGCTCGACATCTGCAATTCGGAGCGGAAGAAGAACGAGGTGTGCGGATTGATCAGCAGCAGCGCGTGCCCATTCGCCGTGAGCTTCGGTGCGATGGCGATGCCGTTCGAACCCGTCGGCTCCGCCCAGCTCGACGGCGGCACGAACTGCGCGAGGGCACCGGCGGGGTCTTTCCCGTAGAACGCCTGCAAGTCGGCCGTCTTCACCCGCTCGATATCGCCGCCGATGCTGCCTTCGCTGAAGCTCAGCGCCATCCACGGCTCGAAGCGACGGATCACGCGCGGGCGCACCTCCGGGTGGCTGGCGAGGTAGTAGTTGAGCCCGTCCGCCCAGGCATCCATCAACCCCTTGAGCCACGCGGGGCTTCGCGCGTAGTCGGCCTTCAACGTCTCCGGGTCGACGAACAGCTTCTGCCGGAGATCCTGCCACAGCGCGGACTCTCCTTCGGCCTCGGCCGTGCGGCCCAGCGAAGTGAGATAGTTGGTCTCCACGCGATTGAAGTCGTCCTCCGCCTGGGCATAGGCCATGCCGAAGACGGCATCGGCATCGCTCTTGCCATGGACATGCGCAATGCCCCAGTCGTCGCGAACGATGGTGACGGCCTGGGCTTCGTGCCGCCAGCGGGCCGCTTCGTCCGTGGCGGCGTGGACGCCAGAGGTGGCGAGCAAGCCGCCAAGCGACAGTGCGAGCACGGTGTGACGAAAGGACATGGCGCATCTTCCCCTTGGCGGATCGTCGATCCTAGCCGTGCGGATCGAGGGTGCGTCAAGTGCCAGTAAGGCCGACTTGCGCTACGTTTGCCCGACATCGCCCGGAGACGCCCATGCACACCGCCCTGCTTTCGTCGTTGTTGCCAGTCCTGCTCTTCGCCAGCATGCCGACCGTCGCCGCGGAAAAGGACGACCTGCGGAAGATCCTGGAGGCCGACCACGATATCTGCGCGGCCTTCGAGCGCGAGGACGCCGATTGGCTGGAGCAGCACCTGGACCCGACCTTCACGCTCACCAGTTCGACCGGCAAGGTCACCACGCGAACCGACGAGGTCGCCGACCTGCGTGGCGGCACGAAGTACGACGTGTTCCGCAACCGTGACGTGAAAGTACGCCTGTACGGCGACGCGGCCGTCACCACCGGCATCACCCGGGTGGAGGGCAAGGCCGAAGGGAAACCATACGCGCTGGATTTCCAGTTCACCGATACGTACGTTCGAAAGCCGGGTGGCTGGGTACTCGTGGCCAGCCACGCGTCCCGGTTGCCCCTATCGCGGTGACGCCCCGGGCGTCAGCGATGCGCCAATGCGTAATCGATCGCCGCGCGCACCGCGGCCACCTGCGCGTCATTGCACTGCTGCGGCGTGGCGCGCGGGCTGTCCGGATAAACCTCGGTCGTCGTCGTGTAGCGTGCACCGGTGATGCCGGCGCACAGGCCCAATGTCTTCAAGGCATATTCGATGACACCCGGTGCCACCTGCGGTGAACCGATGATCTCGCCGTGCGCGTCGGCGGGTGCGATATGCGTGACCTTGGCCACCGCTTCGATCACCGCCTGCTGGAACGCGGGCTGGGGGTTCGCCGAATCGTCCACGAGGTAGAAGCCATCCGGGATTTCCCCCGGCTCGAAGTCCTTGCCGTCGCGCGCGGCCAGGGCGGGGCGGAACTCCGTTTCGTCGGAATCGGTGGTTTCGTGCAGATCGATATGCATGAGGACGCGGCCGCGCAACGGCGCCAGCAGGTTCACCAGGGCCGCGGCCTCCTTCGATGGGCTTCCGTCGCGGAAATTCCGGTTGGGATCGATCGCATCGGGGTTCCAGCGGTGGATGCGCTCGTAAGCCCAGGGACTGACGCAGGGCACCACCAGCAGGTTGGCGCGTCCCGCGTAGTCACGAGCGTGATCGCGCAGGAACTGCAATGCGCCGTGCACGCCGCTGGTCTCGTAGCCATGCACGCCGCCGGTCACGAGCATGATCGGCAGTTCGTCGCGCCAGTCGCGGCTGCGGACGGACATCAAGGGGTACCACTCGCCGGCGTAATCGAGCGCGCCATACTCCGCCACATCGAAGCGTTTGCGAAGGGGTTCCAGCGCTTGCAGGACGTCCGTGGCGTAACTACGCCGCTTCACCTGTCGCGAACGCCACTCGGCGATTTCCACGGCTCCCCAGGATTGTCCAAGGGTACCGATGGGATGCGACGGCTGGCTGTTCATGGGGGAGGGAATCCTTGTCGAAAGGGGTCGTCACTTTATCACCGGGCTGCACGTCGCCACCGTTTCGGTGTAGCTGAGACCTTACCCACCTTGATAGCATCGAAAAGGACACGTCCCCGGTGGCGAAAACAGTCGACAATTTCAGGAGTTACATATGCACATGGTAAAGACGCTGGCGCTCTCCGTCACCCTGCTCGGTTATGCCTTGTCCGCGCAAGCCGCGGACAGCACCAGCCAAGTGATCAAGCGCCAAGCCCCCCAGGGCATCACCGCCTCGTTCTACGCCTGTATCGACAAAGCCGGGTCCGACATGGCGGTACTGGGCAATTGCATCAATGCGGAGAAGGCAAAACAAGATGGGCGCCTCAATGCGACCTATAAGGCCCTCAACGCCAAACTCAGTGCGAAGGCCAAGGACAACCTCGTTGCTGCGGAGCGCGCATGGATGGAACTCCAGAAGACCAGCAGCGCCTTCGAGGCCTCGCTCTATCCCGACGAAACCGTCGCTGACCTCCAGATAGCCCAGAGCGAGATGTTCCGACTGTGCGAGCGCGCCAACGTCCTGGACAAGTACCTCGCCATCGCAAACGATCTTTGACCGATATTTCATGGAGGAAGCCACATGACCGATATCAGTACGCACGACATTGATGCCGTCGCCGGCGCCACCTACTTCGTAGTGGGGCGAGGAACAGAAGGAGGCCCGTCCTCATACCATCTGTCCATCACGGGGATTACCGTCGGCACGTCCGACCCTCATTGGGGTGCACCGGGCAGCATCGTCGCGGATAGCGGCTACACACTTGGAACGATTCAGGTCGACCTCGGCAAACGGGGCACATGGGCGCTCGGCGCCACCGATGGCGCCGCACTCAAACCGGGCGAGTCGACTTATGTCGACGGCATCATCGATCAGGCGTCGCAGTTCTCTAAAGACCATGATCTGAAGTTCACCGACGACAAGGCGCAATTGCGCAGCGACCTTCTGAGCCATGGCAACGGCAAGAACGGCCGTGACACGCTGTCCTTCATCGACACCGACACACGAGACAGCATCAACGCGTGGGCCGGCTCCGAAGAAGGTCAGAAGTGGATACACAAGAATATCGACTACCCGCAAATCAAGAATGCCAGCCAATCCGCGATGGATATGCTGGAGAAGTACGGCAAGAACATTCCGGACGATCGTCGTCTCGAAACGATCGCCATACTGGCCAAGACGGAGAACCAGATCCCGTCGCAAATGGCGAAGTTCGAGAAAGTGCTCAAGGACGGCGGTGACTATGATGACGTCCTCGCCAAGGCTAACCAGATCAAGAACACCTATTCCTACTATGACGGCCCCAAGGCCGCGGCGATCGCGGAGGAATACAAGAACGCCTATAGAGATCCGGACAAAGCGGCTGCGTTGGATCGAGCGCACGTCAAAGTCGCTGACCCTGATTTCAACCCAAAGCGGTCGGCGGACGATCCAGACGTCAACGAATCGCTGAAGGCTATCGGACAAGGAGGCCGTTCGCATGCCGCGCATAGTGGAATTTTACGCCAGGGAGCCCAGGGCGAGAATGTCGCCGCGATGCAAACCGAACTGGCGAAGCTAGGCTTCACCGATGCACACGGCCGACCGCTGAAGCCGGATGGCGACTTCGGACCCGGAACCAAGGCCGCGGTGGAAAAACTCCAGCATGCCTACGGCATGACCGTCGATGGCGTGGTCGGTGAGAAGACGCGGGAGGCATTGAGCAAAGCTGCGCACCCCGCAGCTCCCAGCCTTTCCGACGCGACGAGCCCTGGCCATGTGATGTACAACCAGGCATTGGAAGGCATCCATGCCATCGATGCGCGGCATGGCCGCACGCCTGACCAGATGAGTAACAACTTTGCCGGCTCGTTGGTAGCCGCCGCGCAAGCGAACGGCATGACCCGGATCGATTATGTTGCGATGAGCGACGACAACAAGCGCGCCTATGCGGTGCAGGGCGACCTCAACTCGCCATTCAAGCAGATTGCCGAGGTCGAAGTCAGCCGCGCTGTCGCCACGCCGCTGGAACAAAGCAGCGCCACGTTCCAGGCGCTCCAACAATCACAGCAACAGCAACAACCGATATCCCCTCCCCGGGAACAACCGGCGGCCCCGACGCAGCCCGAACCTCAACCCATGCACCGGTAATTCCCGACGTCCCGAACCGCATCGCGGGTTCTGACACCACGTTCGCATCGCGGAGGATCATTCGAAGTCCACGGGGCGGACCGGCCTCTTATCACGCACATGATCGAGCGTGTCCGATCCTGCATTGCTCAATCTCGCTCGCCGCCCGATGTCAGCGAGAAGCGACCCGAGCCTGACGCACCCCTGGGGAGTGATCGCCGACGCCAGAATGTCGTGCACTTCTGTCTCCACGCTGCTACTCGATATTCTGCACCTGCTCGCGCATCTGCTCGATCAACACCTTGAGCTCCACGGCGGCATTGGTCGTACGCGAGTCCACCGACTTCGATCCCAGCGTGTTCGCCTCCCGGTTGAATTCCTGCATGAGGAAATCGAGTCGGCGCCCGACCGGCTCCTTCAGGGCCAGCACGCGGCGCGCTTCGGAGATGTGCGTTGCGAGGCGGTCGAGTTCCTCGTCCACGTCGATGCGGGTGATCTGCAGGACCAGTTCCTGCTCCAGGCGGCCCGGCTCGACCGGCTGGCGGATATCGGCGAGGCGGGTTTCGAGGCGGGCGCGCAAGGCCGCGCGAATCTCCGGAATCCACCCGCGCACGTCGCCGACGATCTTGTCGACGGCGTCCAGGCGATCGCGCAGCATGTCGCCCAGCTTGGCGCCTTCGCGGCCACGGGTGTCGCCCAGGACGGAGAGCGCGCGGTCGAGCACGTCAAGGAGCGCTCCCTGCAACGCGTCCGCGTCGGTTTCCGGTTGCTGCAATACGCCGGGGAAGCGAAGCAACTCGGTGAACTCGATATGCATGCGCGGGAACCGCTGCTCCAGGTCGAGCGCCAGCTCGGAGAGGCGTGACAACACCGAGCCGTTGATCCGCAGGCCTTCGCCCGACCCCGGTTCGGAACGCAGCCGGACGGTGACGTCGACCTTGCCGCGCGACAGCCGCGCGGCGATCCGCTCGCGCACGGCGCTCTCGAAACCGCGCATTTCCTCGGGCAGGCGAGGGCTGATCTCGAGGTAGCGGTGGTTTACCGTGCGCAACTCGCAGGTCAGCGTGCCGGACGGGCCGGCGCCCTCGGCGGAGGCATAGGCGGTCATGCTGCGGATCATCGGATTGCCTTCGCTCACGCGTGGAGGAAAGGGGGCAATGGTAAACTGACCCACCGTCCGTGCCCAAATCAGGCCTCACA
>Ga0182006_1000320_pt1 | contig 41787 bp, 29 predicted proteins | sample Sormic07211104_1_FD_123022 | JGI IMG/M metagenome (GOLD analysis project Ga0182006, IMG submission 123022) | Rhizosphere microbial communities from Sorghum bicolor, Mead, Nebraska, USA - 072115-104_1 MetaG | ecosystem: Host-associated > Plants > Roots > Rhizosphere | place: USA: Nebraska...
AAAAAGTAAGAGCCCTTCGGCGGCGGTGAGCCGAGGCAAGAATTGTGCGAAGGAAAAAACGTCAATCATATTGATTTTTATATCATAAATTATCCCTCAGGATGACAATTTTATATCATAATACAGTTTTTTATTTAATAACCTGAACTTGATAATTATTTAATTAAAATACTGCCTTATAAACGACTCGTCTCCGACCGATTCGTCATGCTGAACTTGTTTTACAAGTAGAAATAATATTTTCAATGGTCTTGTAGCTACTCCGTGGTCAGCATCTTTTTAGCAGGAAAGACCCTGAAATGAATTACCTTCGGTGAGCTCGCTAAGGCTCGGTTCAGGGTGACGGCATCTTAATTAAAAGTCGATATAAGCTACAGAGAGGCAATATTATTAATCGAACTCCGGTTAATACCTATCCCAGAAAAATGGAGGCTCAATACCTAATGCCCTCAAATAAACAAAGCCCTGCCCACGGTGGTGTATTTCGTTATCGATGAAATATAAGAGATGACTAATGATGGTAAACTCATACATTCCAAACAATTTGATGGTGTCGTGAAGCTGTTCTTCATTTATTTGATTAAAGTATGCTACAATTTTGGTAGTATCCTCATCCCATTTCGTTAGTAACTCTTCTTTGGTATGCAACGGAAGATCATGACTAAAAGGTGAGGTTTCTCCCGTTACCATTTCCTTTAAACCAGGAACATCAATCGATAGCAATTCTTTAATCAATACTGAAAATGCTCTCATTCCACCGATTGAAAATTCGAATAATTCTTTTTCAGGAAATTTTTCAATGGTTTTTCGGGTTAGCTTTCGGTGACCTAACCAGTGTTGTAGTAATTCGCTTTTGGTAATCATAACTGCTGACATTTTGTTTTATTATTTAATAGAACAAAACTAAAACCAGCTTATGACAACCGCCTGTCACTCAAAAAAGATTAAATATTTCATTTTTAATTTCTTTTTTGTTGCCCCGGAGCAAATGGTCTGGCCGATTTGGAAGCCGTACCTTTTTTAGCCTGCCCCGGAGGCACTTTTCCGCTGTTGCCGGCTGTTCTTGTGCTATAACAGGCACTGGAAAGCAGCATTACCGATAACGTTACCATAAGATATATCTTTTTCATAATCATACTAGAGCGATAACTGTGCCAAATGGAGGTTTTCCCTCCGATTAGTAGTGTCAAGCTTGTTGAGACTGTACAGAGCGGTAGCTACCATTAAACCCTCATTATGAGTTTAAAGCTTTCAGGATATGATCAGGATATGGGGTTTAATTCTGTATCTATTTAAGTCCTCTTTCTTTTAACAAGTTTTCTAATTCGCTGTTATCATATTTGGAATTATTAACCAGTTTATAGATGAAAAACAAAGGGATGAGTGTTAAAAAGCCTAATGTATTTTTTGCCACGCTAAAAAATATAATGCCAGCCAGAAACCCTATTAACAATGCATTCATTACGGCTGCCGATTTCTTTTTCTTTGCTTCCTGCAGTAATTCCTGGTCCGTTAATTCTGATAGTTTTTTCGTTTCCATTTTGGTGAGTTAGTACGTTTTTTAGTTAATGATTCCGGTCAATATGCCAAATATAAATAATTGGTGCCACAAGCATCCTGGTTTGCGTTTTAAAAAATTGGGAAATCACTTATCCGAAAACGTAATTTTAAAACTGTACCTAACGTTACGGCTTTTGGTAACAACATTCAAAGAATGATACTCAGGTTATGCAAACTTTTTTCGTAACCATTTACGGACTGGTTCATCATACCACTTTAAAGTGGCATAGGCTAAAGCAACACTTCCTATTAAAATAATTAAAGCGTATGGCCAGGCCTTTATAATGGTAATGCCATTATGGTTACTGATCCAGGCCACATAAAAATAAACCAAAGGATAATGCACCAGATAAAGCGGGTAGGATAGATCACCCAGAAATTTGCATATCTTGTACTCCGATTTTGTTTGCAACACGCCGCTGGCACCAATGTACACAATAAGTGGAAAAGCGATGATGATACATATCGACTCATATAACCCATTCATCCAAAGATATTGAGTACCACCAATGCGGGGCATATAAAGTATCAGTGCAATTAATAAGCTGCACCATAAAAAAGCATTTTTAATTTTGGTAGGCTTCGCAACGCGGGAAAGCAACAAACCTGCAAAGAAAGGGTACATGGTCCGGGTAAAACCAATACGCACCTGTTCTACGTTTAATGTCCAGCCACCACTTACATCTCCATTGGTAATGGCCAGATGGGACAATGCAATGGCTGCGATCACTACTAAGATGCTTAATGCTGTTTTTGAAAATTTTCTGATCCATACCGCATAAAGAATATTGGCTATGTATTCAAAAAATAACGACCAGCCTACACTGTTCATCGGATGCATTTCTTGCCAGCCACGTATGTCAAGAGATAGTGGTATGGGCAGAATGGTATAACCGATCAGCAATACCAGTAACATCTTCCACAGCGGTACGGTATGAATGAGCGGCCATATGGCAGAGTCTGTAAAATAGAATCCGATAGCGCCAAGAGTCATGCCCAAAATGACCATGGGTTGCAGACGTACGATACGGCGCTTGAAAAAACTGCCGACACTCATTTTATTCCATCTGTCGTCATAAGCATAACCCATCACAAAACCCGATAACAAAAAGAAAAAATCTACCGCGAGATAGCCGTGGTTCACCAGGATGTCAAGGTGGCCAGTTCCAAGCGGTTCGGTTAAATGAAAGGTCACAACGATTATAGCAGCAATACCCCGCAGACCATCCAGTATAGGGTAGTGCGGCTTGGTAATTAACTCATTACCTGGTTTAATATTCATGTAAAGGCTTTAAAAAAAGGTAAGCCATAAAAATAGCCAACATTCCTTGCCGCATCACTTTGCATCTATAATGATACGTAACGTATGTAGATGAAGAGATCATTATTTTAACAATCAAAACAGGATATAGATTTAATAAAAACCAGCTTTGTAAATTAAAAACTTAAATCATTACATTTGCCCTTGGTGAAAAACTTTATATTCCTTTTTTCTTTTTATTTGATCCTTCTGGGCCTATTGCCCTGCCAGGACAAGGAAGATATGGTTTCAAAGTTTCAAACCGAAAGCATGGTACAAAGTGGTCATACTAAAGCTGAACATGCACATGGAGAAGCCTGTCCGCCAATCTGTAGCTGTGCCTGCTGCTCGGTCGGTCAGCACTTCCCTTCAGAAAAGTTAACCAACCTCACTATTCCTGCATTCCGGAAACCATACCCAATTTTCAAATGCTCTGCATTGAAAAAGCAACCCATTGATATCTGGCAACCGCCTAAACTCGTTTAATCAATTTATCTTATTGCTGTCCGTGAAAAGACAGTTTCTTACCTGCATATTTTGTGCTACACAGCGCAATAATGCCCTGCTATTTATTGATTTTTGATTTAAACAACCATGTTGAACAGAATAATACAGTTCTCTATCAGGCAAAAACTGCTGGTGGGAATTTTGATGCTGGCGCTCATTGCCTGGGGAATCTACTCCCTGAGGCAACTTCCTATAGATGCGCTTCCGGATATTACCAATAACCAGGTCCAGATTATTACTTCGTCTCCAAGCAATGGCGCAGAAGATATCGAGCGTTTTGTAACCTATCCGGTAGAGCAGACCATGGCCACTATTCCTGGAATAGAAGAAGTCCGTTCCTTTAGCCGGTTCGGTCTTTCAGTTGTAACGGTCGTGTTCAAGGAAAATATAGAAATTTACTGGGCCCGTCAGCAAGTGAGCGAAAGGCTTACTGAAGTAGAAAGAGCTATTCCAAAGGGGATCGGCACACCAGAAATTGCACCTTTAACTACCGGGCTGGGAGAGATCTACCAATATGTTATCCACCCTAAAAAAGGATATGAAAAGAAATACGATGCCACCGAGCTTCGCACCATTCAAGACTGGATTGTTCGCCGCCAGCTTTTGGGTGTGGAGGGTATAGCAGATGTGAGCAGCTTTGGCGGCTACCTCAAGCAGTACGAGATTGCCATTAATCCGGATAAACTGAGAAGCATGAATATCTCCATTAGCGACATTTTTAAGGCGCTTGAGAAAAACAACCAGAATACCGGCGGATCATACATTGATAAAAAGCCTAATGCCTATTTTATCCGGAGCGAAGGACTGATCAACAGTATAGACGATATTGAGAATATCGTGGTAAGGACAAATGAAAACAGTACCCCTGTGCTGATCAGAAATGTAGCTGAAGTGAGGATCGGAGCGGCCACCAGATATGGTGCCATGACCAGGAACGATCAGGGTGAGGTAGTAGGCGCGGTAGTGATGATGTTAAAGGGCGCCAACTCATCAAAGGTTATCAAAAACGTAAAAACCCGGATGGATCAGATCGCCAAAAATCTTCCGGAGGGGGTTGTCATTGAGCCATTCCTTGATCGTACCAAATTGGTAAACAGTGCCATTGGCACAGTAACCAAAAACCTGGCAGAAGGTGCATTAATTGTGATTTTTGTATTGGTGCTGCTTTTAGGGAATTTCCGCGCCGGATTGATTGTGGCGTCGGTGATTCCGCTTGCCATGCTTTTTGCCATCTGTTTGATGAACCTTTTTGGCGTCAGTGGAAACCTGATGAGCCTGGGTGCGATAGACTTTGGACTCATTGTAGATGGCGCGGTTATTATTGTAGAAGCCTCACTTCATCATCTTGGGCTTCGCCAAAACAAAAATAAGTTAAGCCAGCAGGAAATGGACGCAGAAATTTTTGAATCTGCTTCCAAAATCCGTAACAGTGCCGCTTTTGGCGAAATCATTATCCTGATTGTTTATCTCCCGATTTTGGCTCTGGTAGGCATAGAAGGTAAAATGTTCAGGCCAATGGCGCAAACAGTAGCCTTTGCTATTTTAGGTGCTTTTATCTTATCGTTAACGTATGTACCGATGATGAGTGCACTTTTTCTAAGTAAAACCATCAATACCAAAAGAAATATTTCAGACCGGATTATGTCTTTTTTTCAACGCGTATATACGCCGATGCTCAACTTTGCATTGCGGGCAAGAGTGGCAGTTGTGGGTATTGCAGTTGGATTATTTGTGCTTGGCCTGGTCATTTTCAATTACCTGGGGGCCGAATTTATTCCCACATTGGAAGAGGGCGATTTTGCCGTAGAAACCAGGGTGCTTACCGGAAGCAGCCTTTCGCAAACCATTGAAGCCTCTACGCGTGCAGCGAAAGTATTAAAGGCAAATTTTCCGGAGGTAAAGGAGGTTATCGGAAAGATTGGCTCCAGCGAAATTCCTACCGACCCGATGCCGGTAGAAGCCTGTGACCTGATTATTATCCTCAAAGATAAGCGCGATTGGACAACTGCTTCAACGAGAGATGAACTGGCAGAAAAAATGCAGACCAAGCTCGAACAGTATATCCCGGGAGTTACTTTCGGTTTCCAACAGCCCATACAAATGCGTTTTAATGAACTTATGACTGGCGCAAGGCAAGATGTGGTAATCAAAATTTACGGAGAAGATTTTTCTAAGCTCAGTACCTACGCAGCGCAGGTTGGTGCTATAGCCGGGAAAATAAAAGGGGCACAGGATATTTATGTGGAACAGGCTTCGGGACTTCCACAGGTGATCATCAAATTTCATAGAGAAAAGATTGCCCAGTTCGGATTGAATATTGAAGATGTGAATACGGCTATCCGTTCGGGATTTGCGGGAGAAGTGGCTGGTTTGGTATTCGAAGGCGAAAAACGGTTCGATATGGTTGTCCGCCTCGAAAAGGAAAACAGGCAGTCGCTTGATGACGTGAAAAATCTGTTTGTTACAGCACCTAATGGCAACCAGATTCCGCTGGAACAACTGGCCGATATCGAGTATAAGGAAGGACCTAACCAGATTCAGCGCGATGATGCAAAGCGACGGATTACTGTCGGTTTTAATGTGCGTGGAAGGGATGTAGAAAGTATCGTAAAGGAAATTCAGCAAAAGGTTGATGCAGAAGTTAAGTTTTCACCAGGATATTACCCCACCTTTGGCGGTACTTTCGAGAACCTGCAGGCAGCCAATAAAAGATTAAGTGTTGCCGTGCCGCTGGCCTTATTGCTCATCTTACTGTTGCTTTATCTTACTTTTTCATCCATTAAACATGCATTGTTAATTTTTACCGCCATCCCTTTATCGGCTATTGGTGGTGTATTTGCCCTTTGGGCACGTGGTATGCCCTTTAGTATCTCTGCAGGCATAGGCTTTATAGCGCTATTTGGTGTTGCGGTACTTAATGGTATTGTACTTATCAGTGAATTTAACAGGTTAAAAAAAGAAGGAATGAAAGATATACAGGAAATTATCAGAAAAGGAACCTCGGTTAGGCTGCGCCCGGTTATTATGACGGCCCTTGTAGCCTCTCTGGGTTTTCTTCCAATGGCCATCTCTGGCGGAAGCGGTGCTGAAGTGCAGCGACCGCTGGCTACGGTTGTTATCGGCGGACTAATCTCTGCAACACTGCTAACCCTTTTGGTACTTCCGGTGCTTTATATCTGGATTGAAAAAATGGGCAGTAACAAGGTAAAAATATCACCGATAGCAGGCATTATTGTCGTATTTATTGTGTTTTTTGGATTGCCGCCTGCTAAGGCACAAACGGTGTTAACCCTTAAACAAGCCGTATCTGCAGCGCTGGAAAACAACCGGATAATCAACGGGGCTAACCTTGATGTAGCCTTGCAACAGACACTTAGAAAAGGCACTTTCGAAATGCCTAAAACGGAAATATCCATGCTTTACGGCCAATACAATAGCCTGGTTAAAAACGATAATAACATTACCGTTGCTCAGACCATTCCTTTTCCAACGCTTTTCGCGGCAAATGCAGCGTTGGGTAATGAACGGATCAAAGCAGGCCAGCTTCAGGTGGCTTCCAGTAAAAACGAGCTTGTATTTCAGGTGAAAACGGTTTATACCAATCTTCAGTATCTGTATTCAAAGGAGAAACTACTGTATGAGCAGGATAGCATTTATAAGGGTTTTTTAAAATCGGCGTCGCTCAAGTATAAAACAGGTGAGGGTAATCTGCTTGAAAAGGTTGCTGCGGAAACACAGCTTAAGGACGTACAGAGTCTGCTCGACCAAAATGGATCTGATATTGAAATTTATAAAGCGCAGCTTGCTACGCTTCTTGGTAGGGGTAGCCTACCCTCAATTGCCGACAGATTTTTAACAGAAACATCCGAAATTTCTATCGGAGACACTGCGCTTCTACATGAAAATCCTTCCATAGCCTATTTCAGACAGCAGGTGGTAATCGCCGAAAAGCAACGCAAAGTAGAATTGGCCAAAGCCTTACCCGACTTTACACTTGGCTATTTCAACCAATCGCTAACCGGTTTTCATAAAGTTGATGGAAATGATGTTTTCTTTGGTCGCGACAAACGTTTCCAGGGCTTTCAGGTAGGCCTTTCCGTTCCTTTATTTTATAGAGCTTATGCCGTAAAGGCAAAGGCAGCATCAATTAATAAGGATATTGCCTCGAACGATCTGGAACTTCAACAACGAAAATTGATGGGCCAATATCAACAGGCTTTAAGCGAATACCTGAAAAACAGAAAACGTTACGACTATTTTGTCACCTCAGCCTTAGCCAATGCTGCCTTAATATTAAAAAACAGCCGCATTGCTTATCAAAACGGAGAAATAGGCTATTCAGAATACCTGATAAACCTTAAACAGGCAAATGGTATTTACGAAGGCCGGCTGATGGCCTTGCTCCAGTTAAGCCAGAGTATCAATCAAATTGAATTTTTAACCGGTAACCAGCAATCATTTTAAACATAAATATCATGAGATCCATATATAAATTTCTTATCCTGGCGTCCTTTCCGTTTTATTTGGCTGGCTGTAGTCGTCAAAGCGCAGAAAAAGAACCTGAAAAAGAAAGCGTTCATGAAAAGAGCGATATTGTAACGCTTACCCCGGAACAGCAAAAGCTATCCGAAATTACCCTTGGCGAAATTGAGCTGAAAGAATTAAGTGGAACAACAAAAGTAAACGGCATGCTCGACCTCCCTCCACAAAGCCTGGTATCAATATCTACACCGCTGGAAGGAATTTTGAAAAGCACCAGTATGTTGCAGGGAAAACGCGTAGCGAAAGGGGCGCTCGTAGCGGTTATGCAAAATCCGGAATTTATTCAGATGCAACAGGATTACCTGGATTATAAAAGCCAGCTACAGTTCCTGAAAGAGGAGTTAGACCGCCAGGAAGAATTGGCAAAGGAAAATGTAAATTCTAAAAAAGCATTGCAGAAAGCAAGAAGCGAATACCAAAGTGTGAGTGCAAGGTTGCTGGGGCAACGGTCAAAACTCTCCCTGATGAATATTAGTTTTTCAGCATTGGAGAAAGGACAGATTCAAAAAACCTTCAATTTATATACACCAATTGCAGGCTATGTTACGCAGGTTAATACCAATATAGGTGCCTTTGTGAGTACAACCGATGTGATGTTTAAAATTGCCGATACCGAACACCTGCATGCTGAACTTACCGTGTTTGAAAAAGACGTACCCAAGCTTAAACTGGGGCAGAAGGTTCGCTTTGTACTCGCTAACGAAGAAAAAGAACGTATGGCCACGGTTTACCTCATTGGTAGGGAAATTAGCAAAGAGCGTACCGTACAAATCCACTGTCACCTGGATCAGGAAGATACGCAATTGCTTCCGGGTATGTATCTTAAAGCCTATGTAGAAAGCGGCGTGAGCAAGGTTGAAGCATTACCCAATGCGGCAATTGTTGAATTTGAAGGTAAAAAGTTCGTCTTTATCGAACAGCCACCTAGCAGAAGTAATGAAACTTATCGCTACAGGATGATGGAAGTAAAAACCGGTGTCGCCGAAAATGGTTATACCCAAATTTCTTTTGCGGAACAGATTGATAATGCGAAAGTAGTGGTCAAAGGCGCCTATGATTTGTTAAGTAAGGTAAAAAATACCGAAGAGGAAGAGGAACATTAAATTGAAACCAAAAAATTGCTTTTTTTATTAAGATGTTTTATGTTTAATAAATTTTGGCTTAGTTGAGTCTGGAGACTCAACACTATTCCTGCTCCGTGGAGATTCTTTGCTTAACTCTACGGAGAGATGGGATGTGTTGTCAACTTATAACAAGTATGGACACTAAAATTCTATTGAAATCAAATATAGTCTGGAAAAAGCATCCATTTAATGAACGATTTTTCTACGTCAAACAAGGAAATCAAATTGTTTTATTAAGAATAAACAACTTTCCCGACGAGCCACTTTTTTCTTTAATAAATGGATTAGATATTCTGGATATTGAAGATAGACCAGATGGTTGGAATATAGAATGGTAAAAGAAAGCCTAATAGGTTTAATCAAATCTTTGGCTAGTTGAGGAAGCTGGAAGACTGCTGACCTAATTTGATTGGCTGCTCTTGAGTCTGGAGACTCAACACTATTCCTACTCCGTAGGAGACGCTACGCTTAACTCTACGGAGAGATGTGTCCTTCAAATAAAGTTTCAAACCATATCCTTAAAACCAAAAGTAACTTTTTAGTGTTACCTATCATAAAGTAAATCAATCCTTTAAGCTTGGATATTTCAGATGAATATATGGGTTGATGCTTTGCTAGATAAGTTACATAGCCACAGGATAAATATGAATACCAGAAGAGACTTTCTACAAAAAATGGGTGCATCAGCATTGATGTTGCAATTAAGTTCCATATCAGCATTTGCTGATGCTCCCGAAGAAATCAAGCAACCTTATGATGGTAGGGTACTCCGGGTAGCCATTATGGGTTTGGGTGGATATGGTACCCGGGTAGCAGAGGCGATGAAAGCCTGTACCAAGGCTAAACTGGTAGGTGTAATTAGTGGTACGCCTTCAAAAATTAAAGATTGGCAAGCCAAGTACAACATTCCGGAAAAGAATTGTTATCACTACCAGAACTTTGATGAGGTGAAAAATAATCCGGATATAGATGCCATTTATGTAACTACGCCAAATGCCCTGCACCATGGTCAGGTTATTCGTATAGCAAAAGCCGGAAAACACGCGATATGCGAAAAGCCGATGGGATTAAATGCCAAAGAAGGTCAAGAGATGGTTAATGCCTGTAAAAAGGCAAACGTGAAGTTACTGGTTGGTTATCGAATGCATTTTGAGCCCCGTACGCTGGAAGTGATCCGAATGAGAAACGCGGGCGATTTCGGCAAGATTATGTTTTTCCAGGGGCAATGTGGCTTTAAAATAGGCGACCCCACGCAGTGGCGATTAAATAAAGCGCTGGCAGGCGGCGGATCCATGATGGATATTGGGATTTATGCGATTAATGGGGCAAGGTATATGGTTGGTGAAGAGCCGATTTGGGTAACGGCCCAGGAAACCAAAACCGATCCGGTAAAGTTTAAAGAAGGTGTAGATGAAACGATTCAATTTCAGCTGGGTTTTCCCGGCGGAGCAGTGGCGTCCTGCTTATCCAGTTATAACATCAACCACCTGGACAGATTTTTTATGAGTGGCGATAAGGGATTTGCAGAAATGCAACCTTCTACCGGTTATGGTCCAATCAAAGGCAGAACCCATCGGGGCGAACTCACGCAGCCGATAACCACGCATCAAACGGTACAGATGGATGAGATGGCAAGCATTATTTTTGAGGATAAGAGACCGGTAGTTCCTGCAGATGGAGAGGAAGGCTTAAAAGACCTTAAGATTATTGATGCCATTTATGAAGCCGTAAAAACAGGGAAAAAGATCAGGTTAACGGTTTAAGCAACGGCTTTAAATAGGTAATGGAGTTCAATGATGATTTTGCCAGCAATAGAGATGATAAGCGCTAAGGCTGGTTTTTAAATTAACTATATATCATAAAAAAGCGGCCTGGGCCGCTTTTTTTATTTCTGAACAATGATATGGTATTTAGCTTTGGTACTTGTTGAGCTATCAAACCAGATGGTATATATTTTTCCGGCTTGTAACTCTGAACCTGCTATGGTTGTGGTCTCCAGTGAACCAGACATGTTAACGTTTAAGCTGGTATTGGCATCAATCGTTTGATAAGCTGAAGCTGCTTTAAAAGCTAAAGCCGAAAGAATACTGGTACCGGTAGATGTTGTCACATTAATGGTACTGCTTAACATAGGCGCCACATTGATAAAACGAACTTTCGCTTTGCCACTCACGGTATTATCATCATTGGCATAGGTATTAATGGCCATTGTACCATCAGCTTGTTTTACTAAAAAAACAGTTTGCGAAGAATTTTCACTTGCATTTACATTTGCAGATGCGGTTACTGTTGCTGACCCCGAGTTTTTAAAGGCAATGGTTTTACTGCCTGCTGCGGTAGAGATATCCGTTGCAGTATTGGAATAGGCTATAGCCGATGAACTTACTTTAGCATCATTAATATAAGCATCCTGCGCAGCAGATCCTTCTACAGAATTCACGAAAGATATTCTGGCATTAGCACTCAGATCGTTGTTGTTATCTTTCTTGCAGGATGAAATCGAAAGCACCACCGTTGCGGCTACCGCAAAACGTGTGATCAAAGATTTAGTTTTAAGTTTCATGACATTCAATTTTTTATTGAACCATCCCAAAAAAATGCCAACGCCCGGATTTTAATGGTTAAAAAGTTGTTTTTCAGATTTTTATATTTATTTTTCTATTGTTTTAATAAAATGCTTTTGTCAAAAAAATGTATATTAAACAGTTCATTTGTAATATGTTTGGTACATCATCCTTTACCGAAATACTTTGCTGATTAGGTATGTTCAAATGACGCATATCAGGATTTGTACCTGAACAAATAGCATAAACGCCTCCGGATTTGAAAATAATCCGGAGGCGTTGAATTCATCTGCTAATGAGTATCCATTTTGGTTTTTTAGGCTTACCAGCCGTAGTTTTGTACCAGGTTAGGATCTTTGTCAATTTCTGCCTGTGGTATGGGCATAAGGTAGTGCTTATCTGCAAATACCCGGTTTTGTAAAACAACAGTCTTATAAAATACCGCCACTCCCGCCGCTTCGCTTGATACATCCAGCCCTGTACTGCTGAGTTCAGCTGCCGAAGGACGTGCATTTAGTCCCAGTGCTGGTACATTATCCACCGTTTTGGCGATCAGCCATCGTCTTACATCCCAGAACCGGTGGCTTTCAAATGCCAGTTCCACCCTTCGCTCATTTTGGATACGGTTTCGCATACCCGCTTTAGTATTATCGGCTGCCAGGATCGGTAAGTTTGGCATGGCCACCCGGTTCCGAACCAGATTGAGGTATTGATAAACGGATTGGTCTGGCGCATCCAGGTATTCATTCATGGCTTCTGCATAATTCAGGTAAATTTCTGCCAGGCGGAAAAGCGGGAAATTTCGCGTTCCGGTACCTGAATTCGCATTTCTGTCGTAACTAGGCGATAAAAACTTTCGCACATTGTAACCCCATGGGTTAGTACCCGGTTTACCAGTTGCCCAACCATCGGTTATTCCGTTGCCCGCACCATACCAGGCCAGTCGTACCGGGCGTTTGGTTGCATCGAACCTCCATACGTCGTACTGGAAAAATATACTGGCATAGAACCGCGGGTCGCGATCTTTATACATGTTCGATATATTATTTACCGTTTGAAATTTCAAGCCATCCCATAACTGTCCGTTCCAAACGCCGCTTGTAGTATAGCCAGAACCGGTTTGGTTTATCGGGTAACCATTTTTCATCTCATAAGCGTCAACAAATTGCTGTAAGGGCGTTAGTTTCCCGTTTCCTTTAAAGGGAGCGCCGTTTGGCAGATAGTTGCCATCAATATCTGTTGAGTTGCCAAGGATCCGCTGCAGAATAGTCTCGGTGTAATCACGGGTATAAAATTGTGCAGCATAATTCTGAACAGGGTTATCAGGAAAAGGACTGTACAATTTGTAAATACCCAGGTCAATAACTGCTTTCGCGGCGTCAGCAGCTCTTTTCCACTTCTCTTTATCATAGCTGCGGTTAAAAAGAACTTTACCATCTTTATTTTGCACATTGGCGTAAAGAGGGTTGCCATTAAATAGTGGACTTGCGGCATATAACAGGGTGCGGGCTTTTAATGCCAGCGCTGCGCCCCTGGTAATGCGGCCGGTTTGTGCGGCTTCCTGCACAAGGGGCAGCACATTCGCAATTTCGTCACATTCTGAGGTAATGAAATTAACTACCTCATCAACCGAATTGCGTGATACCTGCGTATCTTCCAGGTTTTGAGGATCCACATCATTAGCACTCGTAATCAGCGGAACGGCTCCGTAGCGTTTAAAAAGTTCAAAGTAAAACTGGGCGCGAAGAAAACGTGCCTCGGCTTTGTAACGGGGTTTCCAGATCGCATAATAACTTTCCCGGTCGAGCGGTACCGGAACAGCATCTATGCGCTTGATGAATATGTTCGCCCTGCGGATATCCTGATATTTTCCCGACCAGTTACCGTATGGATTATCATTGGTACTCCAGGCGCCAAGATTATATTTGTAAGCATCTACCGCCTCTCCATTGTCGAACCAATGATGGTAAGTTTCGTCAGTTGCAGCCGTTAGAGGAGAGGTTAACTCATTGGGAAGGGCATTGTACAGGCGCGCCAGGGCCTGCTCTGTCAGGTTGATGTTGTTATAAACATCATTCTCACTTGAATATTCTGCAGGAACAACATCCAGATATTTTTTACAGGATGTGCTACTGATTAATAGTGCTGCCAACAGCAGCTTGGTTATATTTTTCATGGGATTACATTGAAGCATTTATTCCTAAGTTGATTACACGCATTTGAGGGTAGTCTCCAAAGCCATTGGTACGCTCCGGATCGAAAATCTTCATCTCAGACCAGGTAAAAATATTTGATCCGGTGGCAAAAGCCCTGATATTGGTCAGACCGATTTTTTTAACCCAGTTTTTAGGAAGCGTGTAACCCACCTCCACATTTTTAAGCCGCACATAGTTGGATGATCTTAGCCAAAATGTTGAATTCTGATTGTTGTTTACATTATTAGATGATGATAATCTTGGCCATTTGGCATTTGGATCAGGATTCTGCGTTGTCCAGCGGTTATCCATATAATCTGCCAATACTGAGCTGTTATTTGAGAAAGCCCATGCAGAAGTACCAGTTAGCCAAACTTTTCCCCCGCCGGAACCCTGAAAAAGAACATTTAGGTCAAAGTTTTTGTAAGTATAGGATAGGGTTAAACCCAGAATCGATTTGGGGGTGGTTACCTGACCAAGATAACCTTCATCCTGACTGTTAATCACACCATCCCCGTTACGGTCAAGATATTTGATATCCCCAGGACGTACGGCACCGAATTGCTGAGTCGGGCTTGCAGCAATATCTGCCGCATCCTTAAACAGGCCAATTGCAGTTAAGCCATAAGCTTCATTAATCTGTGTGCCTTTCAATCCGCGGTAAGGCAATGCATATACTGGTTCAGCAGCATATTGTATGCGGTTTGTGGCATACGAATAAGAACCCCGGAGCATCAGGTTATGATTACCAAAACGTTTGCGGAAGGTAAGTTCTCCTTCAAAACCCTTGTTATCTACAATACCTGCATTTATGGCCGGTAGATTTTGAACACCTGTTACATTTGGAATGATGGCTGCTGTGGTCAGGATCTGCGAGCGCCTTTCGGTAAAAACATCACCTGTAAAAGCGATCTGCCCTTTAAATAGTTCGAAATCCAAGCCAATATTGGTTTTCTTTGACTGTTCCCAGGTTAAGAATGAATTTCCAGTGGCGCTTTCCTGGGCACCTGAATAACCATCTCCATCGGCTGCCAAGCCAAATCGGTAGCCGCTTCCGTTTCCGGTTTGCCAGGTGCTTAAATAGGCAAAACGGCCAACACTGTTATCTACGCCAACAATACCATAAGAACCTCTTAATTTCAACAGGCTCACCAGTTTAGAATCTTTCAGAAAGTTTTCATTAGACAGGATCCAACCAGCAGATGCCGCAGGGAAAAAGCCCATACGCCGTCCCTTCATAAAGTTCTCAGAACCGTTATAACCGGCATCGAATTCCAGTACATAACGCCTGTCAAATGAATAATTGATCCTGCCTACCAGGCCCAGCTGTTTGTAAGGCAGCGCGGCAATGGCGCCATCAGCAGTGGCGGTGGCCAGAAAACTCTGTGACTGGTTATAACGCAGCATACCCGAAACAACATGTTTTTGGGCAAACGTCCTGTCGTAGTTCAGATAACTTTCAAAGGTCGATTTGCGGCTGCCATTGGCAGCAATATTAAAGCCGAGCAAACCATCGCCAGTGGTCAGTTCTTCGTAACGTCCTTTGCCCAGGTCCGTTTCATTTTCGTTTGTGATAAAACGATAGGTAGAATAATTCCGTTGGCGGGTAATGTTCCTAAAGTTCTGAGCATCGTAAGCGAACCGTGTTCTGAAGCTCAATCCTTCAGTAACAAAAGGCAGCTTTAATGTAAAGCCGATAATGGAGCTTAATGTATTTTCGAAAAAACGCCCGTATCCGAATTGCGTTAAACGGCCGTAAGGGTTGGCCGGAGAGTCTTTTTGTCCGGATACTGAACCATTAGGGTTTTTTAAAGGATAGATATATGCAGGTGTATTGCGTATTTCAGACCAGAATGCGCCTGCGGTTTCAGTTGGATAGTTTCTGTCGCGGACAATGTCTGAAAGATTCAGCTCAAGCTTCAGTGTAGGCAAAAGATCAATATCAATATTGCTCCTGAAGTTATACTTGTTCATCACCGCATTGATATTGTAAGCATTCAAATCGTCATATTTGTATAACCCATCCTGTTTCAGGTAGGCCATCGATACAAAATACCTCGCTGTTGAGGAGCCGCCGTTCACATTTAGATTGGCCTGGCTCATCATTGATGAAGGTTTAATCAATTCTTCTGTCCAGTTTACATTTGGATAGAGGTATTGATAAGTAGGATTACTGCGGTCGCGGAATTTATTGAGGTATGCATCCGTGTAAAGGTTGGCATTCAGCCCGTCATTATTCAGTGCTTCCCTGAATAAGCTGAGCGCATCGAATGAATCGAGGTATTCTGGCATATTGAAAGGGCGCTGTTGTGAAGTCTGTGCGGTGAGTGAAATTAGCGGTTTACCCGTCTTCCCTCTTTTTGTAGTTACCAGCACAACGCCATTAGCACCTTTCATACCATAAACAGCCGTAGCCGCTGCATCTTTCAAAACACTCACGGTTTCTACATCATTGGCATCAATACCATCAATGCTGTTCTCTATACCATCAACCAGCACCAACGGGCTTTTGCCCTGGTAAGTGCCAAATCCACGGATGTAAAGTGCTGATCCATCGGCTCCGGGTTCGCCGCTGCTTTGTATGGTTAACAGTCCCGGTAAACGCCCTGCAAGACTGTTGGTTAAACTGGCGGTTGGCGTCCGTAGTAGTTCCTTTGAGGTAACCGAAGTAAGGGCGCCGGTAACATTATTCTTCTGTTGTGTACCATAGCCCACTACTACCACGTCTTCTAACATGGCCTGGTTCTGGCGTAGCCTGACTGCGATAAATTCCCTCGATCCAACTGCCACCTCCTGCCTTATAAAACCCACCATACTGAATACCAGGGTTGCATCTTCCGGAACTTTGATCATGTAGCCACCATTAACGTCGGTTACAACACCATAACCGTTGCGGCCTTTTACGCTGACCACTACGCCGGGCAAACCAACTCCGCTGGTGTCGGTTACACTTCCGCGGACCTCAATATCTTTCAACATGGTGTTTGCTGAAAACATCGCGGGATCGTTTTTTTTTCCGCTATCAGACCTGGCATTTGCGTAGGCTGAGGAACAAAGGAATAAAATGAAAATAATAAACAGCTTAGCAAGACTAATGGTCCTGGCAGCAGTTCCTGCTTTGTTGTAATGTAAAAGTTTTCTCATAACTGGTTTAAAAGGATTTGCTTAATTAAATGATCTGAATTAGCATAGTTAATGCGATCATACTCCTGTACAGTAGAAGCATTTTTGGGGTTTATAAATCGTTTATCTAAATAGCGGGTTAATAAAAAAAAGTTATAGGCAGGCCATCTTGCCATGTTTAATGGCACAGTGCTAATTGCTCGTTAATTGGCTTATTGTTCGTTAATAGGGCAGGGAAGGTTAATCCCGGTACTAATGGCGGTTCCAAAATCGGGTGATCCATCTGCTTTCCAGCTAAGCTGTTGCATTCTTGTGGTTCTGGCCTGACCCGGGTTATTTGGTGTGCTGCGGGCGTGGTAGATAAACCAATTTTCAGATTTCACCATACCGTTCTGGTCGGTGAAGCTACTGGTAAAAAAACCGTTGTGTCCGGGGCCATAAACTGAATTTTTATCGCTCTTCACAAATACCTGTTTTTTGTTGATCCAGTTTTCTGCTATTGCAGGGTCGCTGCCGGTCTTCAACTGAATCTGTGCTAAACAGTAATTATCACTACTGTAACGGCTGGCAGAGAAGATAATAAATACGGGGCTGTTGACATCGCGTTGCAGCATAATCGGCCCTTCGTTTACACCTGCGCCAAGAAAAGTGGGCTCCCATTTTTCCCAGTCATTTGTTGGTGATGATATCTTGATTCGTGGTCCGCTGATCGTCCAGGGGTTCGACATGGGGGCGAGGTAAATATATTGTTTATATTTTTCGGTAGGATTTTCCCAGCCTGACCATACGAAATAGTTTTTATTGCCTATGGTAGCAACAGAACCATCTATCGCCCATTGATCATTTCCTGAATCGGCGATTTTGCCTTTAAAATTCCACATTCCCTGGGTTGGGTCTGCGTTTTCATTTTCCAATACAAACATGCGGTTACTGTCATCTACCCCCTTTTGTGCCGCGGCAACATAGATATACCATTTTCCCGCTAAGAAATGCAGTTCCGGGGCCCAAAGGTCAGCTGAGTGATCGGTATTTTCAGGCGGTGTCCAAACCGTTGTTTCAATGGCATTGGCCAGTTGCGACATCGCTTTTGTTTTGGCTATGGCCACACGGTTACCCTTGGTAGACAGAAAATAGTAGTTTCCATCTTTCTGGGCAACAAAAGGATCGGCATGATCGCCATTTACCAATGGGTTTTGGAAGTATTTTACAAGGGTACCTTGTTCGGTGTTGATCGTCGTATCTCCCTGAGAACTTTTCTGACAGGCTGTGGATAATAGGGGAAGTCCCGCAGTCATCAAAATAAGAAATTTGTTCCTCATAAAGCTTGGAATGGTTGGTTATTTGGTTGACCAAAAGTAGCGATCGAAAAACGGTATCATTCCGATCCAGAGGCCGATCTACCTCAAATCAAGATTGTGTAATTTTTAAATATCTGTATAACAGATCTTTGTGCTCATATTGTCGCTTGAAAATCAAAACTGTTTTCAACCCGTTTTAGGTAACAGAATGCTGTCATTTTAATTTTAAACCCTAATATTGTAATGCCATATCGGCATAGATCAGAATTTGCTGTATGTTTATGTAACAGGCTGGCCGCCATCCGAAATATTAATGATAAAGAAATTTTTTGTAATAATCATATTGCTGGTCCATGTTCTGGCAGTTAGTGCACAAACATCGAAAGTGGACAGTTTATGGAAATTACTGAGAAGAGAACTCTCAGCAGAAAACAATTATATCCGGCAGAAAGAACAAAAAATTGAAAGGTTGCGTACGCAGCTCGCAACTGTTCCTGCTGAGGATTATCTCGATCGTTACAAATTGCTGTCAGGATTGTTCAATGAGTACAGTTCTTTTCGTTTTGATTCTGCAATTACCAACGGCAATAAATTGATTGCCCTCTCAAAAAAGTTAAGCGGTAAGCACTACCTCATTCAAAGCCAGATGGGTCTGGCTACGGTTTTGGTGAAGTCGGGCTTTTACAAGGAGGCTTTCGAAACAATTGCAGAGATCGATACGGCTGGCCTCCCGGGCAGGTTACGTTACGATTACCTTAATTTACGTGGTATGCTTTTCGATGAAATCGGCGCTTACGACAATGACGCATATTATGCTGTGGGCTACCGCAAAGCCGCCCAGGCAGCATTCAAAAAGGCGGGGACTTTGATCAATCCTGGTGAACTTGAAAAAACCATTAGCCTTGCTTTTCTGCCCCCGGCTGAGCAGGATAAAAAACCAGACGCAGCGTTTTATTACCGATATCTACTGACTCACGGTTTATCAGAGCATCAGATTGCCATAGTCGCTACCAGAATTAGCCATGCCTACACAGGTGATGATAAGCTGATGTTGCTTACCCTTGCGGCAATCAACGATATCCGGTCGGCTACTAAAGAAACGTTTGCTATATTTTTACTGGGACAGGAGCTTTTTAAAATGAACCGGAATGATGATGCTTATATCTGTATGCAGGAGGCACTCGGTAATGCTGCTTTTTATGGAACCAGAAACAGGGCGGCACAAATCGAATCGGTATTGCCCTTAATCGCAAGCCGACTGATAGAAGAAAAGCAGCATGAGAAGGAAATGCTCTGGATTGGAATTGTGATTTTCGTGTTGGTGGCGGTGGTTTTGCTGTTCCAGTTGGTACTTTTCCGCAAACAGGTGATTCATATTAAAAAAAACGATCTGATCATTACGGAAAAGAATACAGAACTTGAAGACGTGAACAGCAAACTCTGGGAATCGTCCAGGATCAAGGAAGAACTCATCGGCCTGTTTTTTAAAACCTGCTCATCTTATATCGAAACGCTTGATAAAGTTAAACGCAAAGCTCAGCACAATATTAAATTAGGGAAATATCAGGATGCAACCCAGGTGCTGGGAAATGTTCATATACAGAAAGAGAAATATCAATTGTTTAATACCCTGGATAGGGTTTTTTTAACCCTTTTCCCCAACTTTGTTTCCTCGTTTAATGCACTTTTAAGGCCTGATGAGCAGATTGAGCTAAAAGAGGGTGAAATGCTCACTGCCTCACTTCGTATTTTTGCATTGATCCGCCTGGGAGTTAGCGATACGGAAACCATTGCCCGTATATTGGATTATACCGTAAATACCGTTTATACCTATAAGGCCCGTATGAAAGCAAAAGCTTTGGTTGCTCCGGAACAGTTTGAGCAAAAGATAATGGAAATCAAATTTACAGATGACCGCTAATGATATAAGAAACTGCAAATATATTTTCCAACATAGATTTACAATGGCTGGATATCAACTTATATTTCCTGTGTTTACAGTACAAATGATGTACGCTATATAAGCTTCTTAATTACTTGCCAACTTAGTCATTTTCCTGCTTAAGCATTAATTTGCGAGTTGGTTCTTGTAATGAATCAATTGTGCGCTCAGTTTATTAATGGATGCTTTTACGTGTCCAAAGCAGAATACTATATTTGCCACACCTACCTTAGTAAGCGCAAATTGTTCTATTTCTAAAAGGTCTTCAATAATATCTTCTCTACCCAGGTAGCCAAATGAAGTCTTCATTTTATGTACGAGAAACGCAATTTTATCCCAGTTTTGTAATGCAATTGCATCCTCTATTTCCTCCATTAGCTTTGGTATATGCGAATTGAAAAGATCAATTGTGGTAATGATAAACTTCGTATTGGTTCCTGAAATTTTTTCAAGATAGGAAAGGTTTAATGGTTTATCGACATTGTTTGAATCACACATATCCGAAGCTGATCTTAGGGTTAAATATTCTCATTCTGTACTATTTATATTTTTGAATTAAATATATACGATGTAGGATGAATCTGTTACAGTGAGATGTGTAACTTATCTGAAACAATGTAACAAAAAGATTGTTTAAAAAGCTTAATATGCTTTCGAATGATAAATATCCTGATAGTAGACGACCATTATAATAATGTTAAGATCTTGGCAACTGCGCTAAAACGAGACGATATGGTATGCTACGTTACTACATCTCCAAAACAAGGTTTGCAAATGTGTATCGATCATTCTATTGATATTGCATTGATAGATGTGAATATGCCAGAACTATCGGGGTATGAACTACTCGAGTCTATAAAGAATAACCCATTCACACGCGGGATAATGGTGATTTTGATTACAGGCTACTCCATGGATACCAACGATGTGGTGAAGGGTTTAACGCTTGGGGCTGTTGATTATCTCTTTAAGCCTCTTGATTTACATGTCACCGTGGCAAAAGTAGATTCCATTACCAAGCTAATCCTTCAACAGCGGGAAATCAATAATAAAAATCATCAGCTGGAACAGTATAAGAAAGAACTGTTGGAGATGGTTTCTATTGCAGAAAAGAGTAAACTGGCAAAAGAAAACTTCCTGGCCAATATGAGCCATGAAATACGGACACCATTAAACGCTATTTTGGGGCTGATACACATTTTGGAAACCACCAGGTTAGACGCTGACCAAGCTAAACTTTTGGGAATGTTGACTTATTCCTCTAAGCTTCTGCTTCAGTTAGTGAACGACATTCTGGATATATCAAAAATTGATGCCGGGAAAGTGAAACTGAATAAAGTGGAAACCGATTTGAGCAGACTGGTTAATGATATATGTGAGCTGACCCGGCCCCTGGCAGAAAGCAAAAATCTTGTTTTGTCATGTTCTGTTGATAAAAACATACCAGAAGTTGTGATGGCAGATACCTTAAGGCTCAATCAGATTTTAATTAACCTGGTCAATAACGCGATTAAATTTACCGAATATGGTGGTGTAAATGTGAAGGTTACCATCTCCGAAGTCAGAGAATCGCAGATATTATTGAACTTTTCTGTTTCTGACACCGGAATCGGTATTCCTAATGAATTAATTGGTCAGATCTTTAACCGGTATGAGCGGCTGGAATGCCCCATGGCTGATAAATTCGGCTCTACTGGTTTAGGCTTGCCAATTGTTAAAAAACTGGTTGAACTTAAAGGAGGCACACTGAATGTGGAAAGCAGCGTTGGAGTGGGTACAACTTTTACCTTTACGAACTGGTACAAAGTGAATAACAAAGTTGAAGTAGCTAAATTAGCTGAAAGTAAAGAGCGGTTTTTAAAATCTTTCAGCAATATTTCCTTGTTGCTTGCTGATGATGACGAAATTAACCGGTTCGTGACTAAACAAATATTATCAGAATGGAATATTCAGGTTGATGAGGCCGAAAATGGACTGGATGCCTATATTAAAGCTAAATCAAAACAGTATGATGTGATACTAATGGATATCAATATGCCCGTGATGAACGGTGTAGAGACAACACGAAAAATCAGAAATGAATTATCTGAACACAATAGGTACATCCCTATTATGGCATTCTCTGCATTTATCAGGGATGAAGACAGGATAGCTGGAGACCATGTTGGGATAGATGCCTATATCCAGAAGCCAATTGAACCAGAAACCTTATATTCACAACTGTATAAGCTGCTAAATAAGGATCACTTATAGCATTTTAATAAATTTATAGCCAATATATTCCATCTCCTGCTCAATTGGGTTGTCAAGCTTCTTTCCTTAGTCTTGTTCGAATTGATTGAACCTTAATGATTTAATTTCTGTTTAATATCCAGCTTTAACAAGCGTTGATCTTGAAAGCTTTTTACGAAATGTTATGTCGGAGAAAGTGCTATTATAAATTTGACTTTGTGACCAATGCTTCGGATGTTTAGATATTCAGATTAATCAGTAATCCTTGAATCACGTTTTGCCATGTGACGAATATTTTGCCCCATCTACTTTTAGCGTCTCGCGAAGGTTAAAGCCAATTAATTATAAATAGATCTAAACAAAAAAAGCCCATCTTTCGATGAGCTTTTAATTAGTAGGGTTAATCGGCGGAAAATCGAACCTATATGAGCACTGCGAAGCAATTGTAAATTTTGAAAAAGTGTTGAAGAATAAAGTTGAAGGACACTATAGGAAGAAGAAGGATTATAATAATAGCAACTAATAAGTTTCTAGTGAGTTCATTGAAATTATGGCTAAAAAACATAAAAAATGGCAACTATATACACATTACGTTTATTTACACTATTAATATTAGTATATTCTCTTTTTTAGTTCTGTCGAAATATTTTTTAAAATATATTTTGTTCTGTCAGGAATAATATCTATAATTGTGCCATAGTTCTTTGAAATGATTTTTAAAGTGAATGTAATTAATCCAAATCGTAAAGTGTAGCAATACACAGCCTATTAGGTTTTTTGGGTGGTGATAACTCTCGGACTCAACCTCTCTGTCTAGCTCAGCGCGAAGAACGGAGTGTTCTGAATGCAGTAAAACGAAACAAATCGATTCGACTCTGACGGATGGAATGTTGACCGACTGTTGACTAAAATCTTATCGCGTTAAACCGCTGTAACTTTTAATACTCAACTCTGTTTTTTTGATAATTGAAGCAGGATTCTGTAGGAGTGAATATAACGAACAACGTTTGTGGATTTAATTACAGCATAATTGGGGGAAGCAGGCAATGATGCCTCAATTAAATCTAATATTATGCAAAAGCAATGCTTTAAAAGCAATGATGATCTTATACAAGGTATAGAGATTATCCTTTCAAATTACCGTTGTTCGTTTTCAGACGAAGAACAAGTTCTTTTAAAAGACTGTGTTAACAGACTCCAAAATTCGAACCTCAAGCCAGACTTGCAGGGCCGCGTTACAGAATCCGTTAAAGTAGTGGAAATCCTAATTCGTATTTTCTCTATTTATGAACACATTAAAGACCTGTTTTAATCTGACACTCCTACTTTTATCAAACTCTTTGTAATGAATATAGGAAATACCATCAAGAAAATAAGAATACAGAAGGGTTTTAAACAAACCGATTTTGCCGATAAATGCCAGCTCACGCAGGCTTATCTGTCGAAAATAGAAAGCAACCAGAAAGAGCCGGCAATCTCGGTATTCAAAACCATTGCGGATGCATTGGGTGTGCCGCTGCCTGTACTTTTTTTTCTATCACTGGATGAGGAAGATATTGATCCCAAAAAGAAAGAGGCCTTTCAGATTATCCTTCCTTCTATTAAGGGAATGATTGAATCTTTTTTTTAGCTACCCATTAAAGTTATGTTGGATATACCGAAATTACTACGGCTATTGGGCATCTCGCAGTCGGAACTAATGCACTTGACTGAAAATGTGGACAAATACTATTACCTTAAAAGTAACCCCAAACTGAACAAAAAAACAGGGGAACAGCTGATAGACAAAAACGGAAAACCTCGTACCCGTGATCTATATCCCAGTATCAACCTGTTAAAGATTGTTCAGCAAAGAATCTATAAAAACATTCTCAAATCCATAAAACTGCCTGCATATGCCTTTGGGGGTATTGCTAAAAGGGACAATATTCTCAATGCGAAAATGCACCAGGGCAACAAATTTTTCTTCAACACGGACCTGCGCAATTTTTATCCGGGTATAAGAAATACACAGGTTTTTGAGATGTTTGTCAGCCGGAACATTTCTCCAACAATTGCCAGAATTTTAACCAAACTGACCACTTACAAGGGGATGCTCCCACAGGGAACACCTACATCTCCATATATCGCCAACCTGGTTTTCGTAAAAGCCGGCAGTGCGCTGCAAGCTTTATGCAAGGTGCATAAGCTCACCTTGACGACCTTTGTGGACGATATTACAATTTCCTCGAAAACAGATTTTCAATTTCTGGTCAATGACTTCATTGAACTTATCCAGTCCAAAGGTTTTAAAATCAGTCACGACAAGACATTCTACAATACCTACAAACCCAAGGTTACCAATATTATTGTGAAAAACAATGGCCTCTATTTAGCTGAAAGTTACAAGAAAAAGATTGATGAATTTGATGATAAGAGTACGCCAAAAGCGAAAGGAACGATTAATTACTATGAACGGGTTCGAAAAATAAGTAAAATAAAATCGGCGAAAATTAAGCAGGGGATTACTACTAAGAAGACCTAAGTCCCCAGTTTACCTCGTTGTTTTATTCGTTGTTTATCAGTGTTTATTCACCTTTATCACATCAGAAACAACGTAGCGTGCCTATGTTAGTATAAGATATGGTCAATGTGGCTATTTTAAAGACTTTTGGGGTGATTTCCAAATACTTGGGTATTCCGACAAAAGTTTCATTGAGATATGCGGCTATTTCATTGGTCCAAGATTTTTGAAGATGGGAGACAAATCTAAAAGTGAAAAAAAAGCCGCTCCAGTTGAGCGGCTAAATTTCATAGGGGAACGAAAAAAACTTAACTTCCTAAATATTCGTCTTAAGACAAATTAAATCAGACAAGTTAGCGGTAGGTTCCGATCCCCTTTCCGTATTTTGAGTTATAATTACTTTCTACATAGCAAAATTATGTCTTTATTTGCATAAATGCAAAATATAAATCTAAATTATAACGTAACTCAATTTGAAAGATTATTCATAGACAAAGGTTTAGAACTTTTGTTTAAGAATAGTATAGATTCATACCGTCTCAGACTTCATAACCCCAAGACGCTTATAGAAGAATTGATTTCAGTATGTCAGTCTTCATTGACTGGATTTTTGACTAACAATGATTATGCAGCTTCAACAGCCAAGGAACTTTCAAATGCTCTTGAGGAGGATCATCATGGTATCAGTTTTCTGAAAGTAAGTAAGAAACATTATAAAGATATTTTAGCAAAGACTGGCAGTAGCAATTACAGTTTACTTATACAATCGAGTAAACTTATACTGAGGGATAACCTCGACTATATCGATCAGGTTTTTAATTCATTGATCAATGAAATCGCGTCTTTCGCAGAGCTTCATGACGATGGCAGTCCCAGGTTTCAAAACGAACTTGCTGCAAGTGAGAAAAAAATAGTTGTGCTTACGAATCATTTCTTTGTGGGCCTAATCAGCAAAGGGTATAATAAACATTATCTGGGTAAATTTTTTCAGATTACATTCATTTACAACAAAACTGCTGGTTTAGACTTTGGTGATCGACTGGATATCCTGAAGACACTCATTAATAGGCCAGTTGAAGAATTTACTGTCATTTTTAATGTAATTGGCTCAGCTTTCCAGTTTAACGAACTCAATCGGATCGATTCTAGGTATGGGTTGGTAAGCAGACAGTTCAGAGCTATTCTGTCGAATCAGGTTTCAGACAAAGTCAATGATTTTCTTGAAGAAAATAAGCAAGAGTTTTTGATATATATAAAGGTTGATGCCCAAGACTATTATAAGGCTATCGAAATCGCCAGAGAAAAAATTTCAATGGACATAGATATCTATCATCTTGGCTATAATAAAAATCCTACAACAATTGGTGACAAATGCGCAGTTATAGGTGCTTCGGATCCCACAAAATCCAGCACTTTCCCTAGTAATTTTCAGATTGATGGATATGTGAGAAGTGGTGCAGATGTGTTTGATATACTACTGCATAAAATACAAAAAATCAATGAGAATGGAATCGATCGGGATAGCCAAGATAAGATAATCTCTGCTATCCGGTATTATCGTACGGGAAGTGAGTCACTAGAGTTGGAAACCAAGTTGCTTAATTATTGGATCGGATTGGAGTATATTTTTACATTTAAGAATCCTGCCTTAAAAACAATTGAAAGTATTCGAACCTCTTTCCCAATTTGTCATTCACTGATCTATGTGAAAAGAAACCTATGGGATTTTCATAAAACAATAAAAAGGCTTGGAATAGCGCATCAAATTGCAGATTACGACGATAATCTTATTTATCTAACTCATCATGCCACATACCAGCAAATCATAGCAAATAGTCCGAATGAACTATTGAAATTTAGAGCCGCTTATTTCCAAAAATGGGTTGAAAATCCTGCTAATATTGATGTCGCGTTACGCAGGCATTCGACCAATATCAATTGGAACCTTACTAGATTGTATCGGTTAAGGAACGAAATAGTGCATAACGCTGCTATAAAGGATGGTATTTATGTGCACATTTCCCATTTGAAATATTATCTTACTTTTATCCTAAACTCTATTCTGGATTTTATGGCAGATGCAGGTGTCGATGCTAATAATGATGGCCAGGTTTCTATTGAAGATTATTTTATTGCCCAAGACATTATGCTAGGATCTTTAAAAGGTACTTCAATCAGAGAATATATTAAGGTGGAAAATCCTTCCCAGATATTATATTGATCTTCCTATGCGTAAGTATTTCACCACTATTGATCAACTAATTTCGGGATTTGAGGGGCAGTGTGTTTTGGTCTAGACTTACTAATAAAAGTCTAAGAAATTTTCTAGAGATTGTCGAATATGATTTGGTCAAGTTGTAACAGTTTGGGCCACAGTTTTTTATTGTAAAATAAAGGAAACAACCATAATTTGGTGTTTCCTTAAGTAGGTGTGTCGGCGCTACGTCGACCTTTTATGGGCATTGTGAAGCGGTTGTGAATTTTGAGAAAGCGGTGAAAAATATGGATGAAGGACTGTATAGGAAAAAGAAATTATTATAAGTGTTTTTCAGTGTCAGGTTGATGACAAGCTATAGTAGGATTACACACCCTCTCTACTTAATTGTGAATAAATAATATTGACGTTTTTGTTTTAATATTTACCTGATGGATGTGATTTGGTTTTTTAGGCACTGTCCTCGTTCCTTCCATATTGAATCTAAAAGGGGTTAACGATGAGAGGTTACTTAGCATTAAATTGAATTTCTGAGTTTTTTTATCTCGTAATTTAGCAGTCCCCAGGATTTTAGTCTTTCATCAGTCGTCTTGGCCAATCCACTAATTATATTTTCAGTGGTCCAATTTCCTTTTTTCACTTGTTGCTCTATTTTTCTGATGGCCGATGCTGGCACATCGTATTCTGTCAGGATTGCAAGATATGGAGGCAGAAAGCCATTTTCCAGGTTACTCGAGAAGTAGCTGTAGCTTCCGCTAGTAAGATTGTGCTTTTTGAAAACATACTCCTGTAATTCTGAGATAACTGAGATCCATTTGGGAAGTTTATAGTCAAACCAATGTCTGATGACGTTCAGAATAAAGAATGTCGCCTGATTGATCCGCTGTTGTTCTTCTGGAATTTTTTCTATCCAGAATTTATCTCTGATTGAATCATTGATCAGAGCTTTGGAGGATTTAAGGTTCATGTATTTAATTGCCAGAACAGCAAGCTGACCGGAATTGCGTACGTCGGCTTTGTTCTCTCCTGGTTTCATCAGATAAGTCCACGCCAGATTAATTACTTTTTCCAATTGGTCGTATTTCGGATAGGCATTCCAGGCCAAATAGGGGTGGTAGAAATCGATATTATCTTCAATCTCCTTTATGATAGCTAATTGTCCTTCAATATTTATCGAAGAATTCTTTTTGACCAAAGACTGAATTTCATCCTCAAGGTTTAAGAATTCGTTTAACCTGTGCTTGGCTTTTTCTTCAAGTTCTGAACTGTCAAGTGATACCAATATTTCGAGTGGCGCATTCTCTTGGTCAAAAAGCGGGATGTGCACAAAAAGTTCCATCTGGTCAGGCTGCTTCTCGAATCGGATCACATTGCCTATAAAATGTTTTTTCATCCTGCCGGATCTGCCGGCAATATTTTTATAATCAAAAAAGTCAATCTTTTTGTTGCCTTTCTCTTTGTCATATAGAATGACATTTTTTGCAGAGGTATTAACCCCTTCGATGAGTGTTGAGGTACAAAAGAGAAATCTTATCGATCCATTATTGAAAGCATCAACAATGGAACTCCCTAAATGTCTGGGTAAGGCGCCATGATGAAAAGCCACTCCTGATTTGATAGCGTTGATTAGAGACCATCTTTCGTTGATATTCTCTACGATCCATTCCAGCATATCATTATTTTCTGCAAGCAAGTCATCACTTACAATTGCGGGGCTTGAGATGAGTTCGTTCGTAAATTCAAGGCCCAAAGTTGTAGCTTTGTTAGGCGAGGCACAATAAATAAGCGTCTGTTCCTGTGTATTTAATAGCAAAGAAATTAAAAGCCTTTTCTTTTCTTCTTTTTTCTCCTTGATCTTTAGCTTATCGGTAATCTCATAACTAATCTCATCAACAGCTACTGTGGCAAATTCAGTGGGGAACCAAGTTAGGTCGAATTTTTCTTTGAAACTGACTGGGATATTTTTGATTATCGGACCCAGTAGATAAAATTGGCTGGTCTGCTTTAATAGTCTGCTGAATGCTTGGTTGAGCGCGATTGAACGGTCATCATCCCGCTGGAGGCTGAGTTTATAAAATTCATCAATCACAAAAAAATCGATATTTGGGAATTCCTGGTACTCCACAACACGTTCTCCAGTAAATAGAAAAATATTGCCTTTGCTGGAGTCTACTTGTTGACTGGTGCTAACAATTAGCCTATAATTGTCCCTATACTTTAATAGTTTTTTTCTGGTTTCATCCAGTAAGGCTAATGTAGGCTGGATGATGACAATGTTCTTATGTATCTTACTAGCAATAACTTCTTCAATCAATAGGCTCTTGCCAAAACTGGTGGGGGCGCTTACCACTACCGACTTTCTCTGTTGAAGACACATAGACAATATATGTTGCTCTTCGTGAAGAAAAACGTCTTTTAAAAAAGGTGAGCGGTGGTACTCATATCTGAGAAGTGCACTTTTTGATAAATGTTGAGTCTCGACATAAGGATACAGACCGGAAGCCTCTGTAAGGTCATTCCATATTGGAAAAGTATTGGTCTCGAGTTTATCCCAACAGTCTTTTATGCGGATTACAATGTCCCTGCCTAACCTTTCCGTCTCTTTATTGGCGAGCAGACTGGAACAATATCTTGAAAGATCAAAGCTATCACTATAACTGATGCTTGCAGATTGGTTAATGAAATGGATCGCCTGATCACTTGAGCTAAAAGTCCTCATATTCCCTGCATTGATTTTAATCGTTTATCCAGTTCTGTGTTTAATTCATCTTTGTCATGTACCGGTAGTAGCATCAAAATGATTTCGGTATTTGGAGCGACCTTGAGTTTTTCAAACCGTTCATGCAGTTTCTGGCACTCTTGTTCAAAGGCGGTAAAACATTCGTTGGTATTATCGTTGTGATTGAGGTATATATCACTGTTATAGGTACAGACCATTGGGATTACAATGCCCGAGAAAATAACATCAAGCTTTTGGTACTTATGCATAAGGTTTCGCCAATGCTCCACTGCTGGCATAGATTCGGGGATTTTTTTGGCGATAAGACTAAACTCCTTTCTCAGGTAATCTTCATTCACATGTTTCTCAATATCTTTTGCCAGTTCCTTTACGCCATCTGCCCCTGATTTGTAAAGTTTTGATTCTCCAAGCCAAAGTTTTTTTTCATTGCCCTGTACGCTTACCTGAACACCATCAAACCCGTGAGCAGGTACATTATGTGAGTCCTTGAAATAGATTTTGGAAACCAGCGGTATGGTGTTGCAAAAGTCCCTGAGCAGCAGGTGAAGGATCAATTCACCAAATTCACCACGAGTTTGGTACTTGTCTGTCTGATATACCATTTCGGCTGCTTCTTTTAATCGCTCTACCATTTCTGTCAGGGAAAAATGTGTACCCTCGTGCAGACCAAAAGAAAATTCTGGAATGACATTACGGATCACGTCGGCCAGCGGGATCAGTCTGAATTTCTGCTGATCAAAACCAATATAATATCCCTTTAAGGTGGGGGAGGATACCCTTTCTTCAATGATAAGCTCAGATTTGAATGGCCTTCCCATTATAAGCTAGTATTGGTTTGTTTCTTAATGCAGGCAGCAGTAAAAGCCTTTAAAGCCCTTTGCTTTTGGGGATTCTCTGGTAATGGATTTAGCCGGATATTTTTATGTAATGAAAACAAGAATGACATTTGAGAATTGTTAATTTTTTAAACATAATTAATTATTATTTGAAACAAAAGTTTTTCTTGTTATATAGACTGATTTTAGTTGACTTAAATAAAATATGTCGATTTAAACCTAAATGGATTGACTTGACGGTCCGGGAAAAGCCGATATTTCTGGGATTAGTGATCGATAATTTTATTAGTAGACGTAAAGGTTAACAAATCTATTGCTCTATTATCTGGTTAGATCACTAATTAGAGGTTGGTAACTAAATAGTTGTCAACACCTGATTACTTGGTTGTTATCATTTTTATATTTGTGATAAACATAAAAATAAATCATGGCTCTTACAGACTTTTTTAGAATCAATTTTCCTTATGGCATAGCTTTCATCCCAAATCAAGGATGGTACGCATTTAACAGAGAATACATGCCGTTAGGTTGGCATACGAAAGATCATACCGCTTTCGATTCATCTACTAATGATGAAATTCAAAAGATAAGTTCTTTTTACAAGGGGGTGTCAGAGAAATTTTTGCTTGAGCTGGCAGATGGCTCCGATAGCATCGAAAGGGATGATTCTGGAGAAATTACCCGCATTTGGTTTTATAGTGATGGAAATAATCCAAATAATGACTTGAAATACTGGGACCACTATATAAAGAAAATCAAAAAACTGGGTAAACTTAAGGTAGATAATTAAAAAGTTATCAAATGTACAACAGGCGCGGACAAACTATTTTCCATGGAGGTAGAATTTCGGAAGTTTTCGAAAAAGCATATAATTCAATCAAATCAACCATCGAGGATGAAAAAGAGGATTATATATTGAATGTGAATGAGAACGACTATGTCGGGCACATTGAATCCAAACATAGGATAATTCCGCCTCAAATCCACTTTGATCAGGTTTCTGCTGATAGTTATGAAGCTGATATACCAGCGGAATCTTTTCCTGGTGATTTTCACGTTTATCAGGGAAAGAGCTATAAAAAAGAAGTTATTCAATATTTTATCGCCGTTTCAGGCAATATTAGCTTACTCAAGTATGGGCCGGCAAGTACGTATTATTTTGGAGGAGGTGGAGATTTTGAAGTTAAAGGTGATTCGATTCTAGTCGAGTTCATCAATTTCCGCAATAATCCAGAAGAGCTGAAGCAAAAATTTCAATCTGAGGTTAACGGTATCCATTCAAATTATAATGGGCTAATTGCAGATATCGAAAATTTTAATAACTCCTTAAAGGGACAAATTAGATCCATTTTTGATGAAAGAAAGAATAAGATTCTCAGCAAAAAAAGCCTGCTGTCCTCGTTGGGTGTGCCTTTGAGGAAAAAGGAAAATGTTGCAGCTACCTTTGCCGTTCCTAAGCCTGAACTGCGAGAGAAGATTGTTGTAAAACCTGTAGTTTATGAAAAGGGTTTCAAGCCTGAACCAACACTAGATGAGGCTACCTACCGCAAAATTTTGAAATTAATAAATGATGTAGGAAAGAATTTTGAAAGAATGCCAAGTGTTTACAAAGATAAAGGAGAGGAGGACTTAAGGGACCACATCTTGATGACACTTGATCCCAATTTTGAATTAGGAAGCGCAAGCGGCGAAACCTTTAATAAATCTGGTAAAACAGATATACAATTGCGTTATGATAGCGCGGTGATTTTTATAGCAGAATGTAAATTCTGGAGTGGGGAGAAAAATTATCTGGCGACAATTGATCAATTACTGGCATATCTCACCTGGAGAGACACTAAAGCATCGGTAGTTATTTTTGCCCGCCAAAAAGATATTTCAGCAGTTTTGGCAAAAGTTGACGAAAGTACCGTAAAGCACAGTAATTATCTGCAATTCGTGGGTAAGTCAGATGAGAACTGGTTCAATTATCGTTTCCACCTAAATGGGGATCGAGGTCGTGAGGTGATGCTCGCTGTCCAGCTTTTTCATCTGCCGGTCTGACCGCTCCTAAGAATTGATATTTTCTCAGGGTGAAAGTCTTACGTTTTTTTTGAAATTTAGTTTTTGCCATTTCAGTTATGACTCCATTAATAATAACATGTTGTAGGTCAGGGAGTTACCTGCTTAAGTACATACTAGCTAATCCTTTGGTATCTTTACATATTCTACACCATTTGCCCCAACGCTTAATGCCTTTGTAGGACTAAGATTAATTCTTTCCATCAGGCGATCACGTTTTTTAAAAGCTACTTTACTTCCAATCACTTTTCCATCTTTCGTGATTAGGTACATGAAATCCCATTTACATTTTAAATTGAAAACAAAACAGATTTCAGAAATCCCCACTTTAGATTGCAATTCATGTACTTTTTGGTGCATTTTAAAAAGCTGTTTTTCAGAGATCGCTTTTATGATATGATTGGGATCATTAGATTTTACCTGAAGCTCAATGTCGGTTTCGCCAGGTATTTCAAAGATGGTAAGTAACGCTTTATTTTGGGGTATTAAATTAGTCCTTGCTATTCGAACGGTATCAGCTATTTTGCTAAACATCTTTTTTGACGTAGATTTAGCGAGTTCATAAACGTCATCCGTGATGTTTTCAGCTAATTTTTCTCCCATCTTCTTTAAAAATGGTTTAATAAGTGGATACAGTACAGCATAATATCCTGCAAGCGTAAATACAATTTGTGGATCAGGTAAATAATTTTTGCGCATGCTTCCTTTAAGCTCGACTTCATCCCCGAAAACACCCGCTATGCGTTTACCTGTTTGCTGGTAAGAATCAAACGAAGAGAAGTTATTTTTATCCATTGTGACTCTCAGCTTTTTTAAATCATCAAAGTCACGTTTAATAAATGTTACCGTCTGTCCGGAATCTTCACATAGCAAATTTTCATCCCAATCGACCTCAGTCCTGTTAGCAAATACAATAGGTTCCACCAAGGTGTGATAAACATTTTCCTTTTGTTGTATTTCTGCATTATCCAGGAACCCTAATGGAGGCAGATCCCTACGGTGGTTCGCCAGGTACCTCAGCTTTTGCTCACCATTCACAGTTTCCACATAACTTTTCATTTGCTCTAGCGGAATAAAATCACCATGCTTATCTGCTGTTGAAGATCTTATTATTAATTTTTCACCCATCTTTCAATTTGATTGTTTTAATAGCAATTATCTAACTTTTTGTGCACGTAGGAAACCATTGTCATAATGTCCAAGGCTTCACTCTCGTCAATTACAAACTTAATTTTTGGTGTATGCGCCGTAGGGTTCCGGATCAAACCAAAAAGCCCTTTTATAATGTTTGCTAATCCTAGATGTTCGCTTCGGTCCGTATCTGTTAGCAGGGGATTGATATTTAATCGAGGCTGAGTTGTAGAAAAAACCACTTCAACTAATGCATTACCATCCGCATGAACTCCCGTTTTGTCTCTTAACCGTTGGGCGACACTTTTTACGCCTTCAAAAACCGAGTGAAAATAATTTTCCTGTAAAAGCTCTTCATTACAGTACTTTTCCACTTCTGGATGTATATTTCTTAATTCAAGTTTTGATTTATAATGGCTCGCACACTCCTGAGCTTCGGTTAAGGTTCGCGCAGCTGCAACTTTTCTATATTTTGCTTCTTTACTGAGTTCCAGGCCAATAAATGATAATCTTTTGTTTACTTCATTTAAACGGTACTGGAAAAGCTCATTTTTATTCATGTACCTAGCCGGATGTAGCGCTCTGCTTATGAATTTTAAAACACCATTGGAACATTGAGTATTGTTCTGATATACGGCGAAGGCATTATATAGACGTGTTCGCTTATTCAATAAGGGAGAATGATCATTAATATCACAATCAGCAAGTAATTTTGTGATTTCTGTTCCCGTTAATCCCTCAGAAGTGTCTCCAATGACCGCACAGATAGCTTCAAGATATACTTCTGTAATAATTGGCTGTTTTTCAGTCGTTCCCATTTAATTATTGTGGTAATTCGTTGATGATTAAAAAATTGCCAAAATCAATATCTATCCGTAATAAATATTTGATTTTATCGCTTTTGAAAGTTCCATCATTTTTTGACCATTGTATTTGCCATTCCCGTTTTGCTGGTGAAATGATAGGGTAGACTAACCTTCTGGATCCTTTTTCAAACCTTGGATGCCATTTTAATGCGTAAGATTCCTGTCTTGCTAGATGGGGTTCAATCTGCCAAAGCTGTATAGACTCCTTAAGAGCGGAAGATTTCGTTGGCTTCAAATGGGGCACTAATATTTTGTAGAGGTAAGGCTCTTTTTCATTGTTCTCCTTGATAAAATCTTTGACATCTGGAAATCTCTTAAAGCCCATTCGTTTCCAAATTTTTTGAGATGTAGCTGGCTGGCAATGCAAATCGATCACAGCTATACCTTTTTTCTCTAATTTTTCAAATAATCGTTCTGTCATGTATTTTCCAAATCCCTTTCTTCTGTAATCAGGTTTTATCTCCGCAATCTGAATTCTTGCAAATTTTTCCCATTCAAACCAGGTAATAAATCCGATTGCACATTGTTTTTCAATTAAAACGGCAATCTTTCCATCATTAAAAGAATGCGCTATGGAGCTCCAGTTACAGTAAAACCCTTTACCGAGATTTGATTCTTCTTCAATAAGCCAGGTCTTTATTTCTTCAATTTGATCTGAAGTTGGTTTGAAATTTATGCTGTAACTTTTCATGTCTATAGACAGGGTTCACCCATAGTAGTGGCTCATCGATTGATAAAAAGTTCGAGAGACAGAGGGACTGATTCCTTATAATGTTCATTCCCTGGCTTAATCTTAATCATATCTATAATTTGAAATGACTTTTCTAAGTTTCCCGCGTCTGAAAAAATTTCGATTTTTACTGCCGCTTCCATTAAATGACGTACATTTTGGTGGGCAACACGCACAGGAAAGGGATCGGTTTGAATATTTTGCTTATCGAAAAACCTCCTGTCATAAGAATTTTGATAAACTACAAAACCATCTGGATCTGCTTCATAGTAATGCTCAAGGTCAAGTTTCCGGGGAAGCTTGACATTATAATTGAAGCCATTTATAGTCCGACCCGATTGGTTTTCAATGACAAATTTTAAAGCAAAGTCAATAAATTGGTATTGGCCTCCAACAAGGCTGGCATCTCCCGCTTTAAGGGTGTAATCAACAGAAAATGAATCATGGGAAGTCACCTCTACTGTTTGTGCAATAGCAAAATCGGCCGGTAACTGCACGGGCAGCTGGGGTTTGGTTTTAGCAACCTCAGCAAATATATATCTTTTATGCCCCAGCAGTTTTTCAAACAATCTGGTTTTTTCTTCATCATCAGATAGGTCAATAATATCATATCCTTTTAAACCAGAAGGAATAATATTTGGATTACGCCCTTCGAAACTCGCTAAAATGTACTTGTTGGGATTGTCGTTCAGATCACTGATCATCAGTTCGTATTCCTTACCTACACCTCCGGTGAAAGCGTCGGCCTTTTTTTTATAACCTTCTGATAATACAACAACTATTTTAGGATAGTTATGCATGGCCTTATACATCATTTTCAGGAAGTTAGTTGAAGTCTCTTGCTGACTTAATCCCTGATCCATGTCTGCGGTGAAACCATTGTTTCTCAGAAAATTTACGAAGTCAAATACTTTCTTTTGATGATCTTTTGAGTCCCAGCTATAGGATACAAAAACCGGGATTTCTTCAGAATTCCCATCCTCAGTTCCATGCTCATTTACGTAATGTTCCATAAAAATTTCCTCTACGTCAATATCGTTTTTTTTAATGCCGATAGCAAATTTTCGATCACCAAGTCTATTGGTAGTTTGTGATATTATTTGTTGTTGTTTTTTTTGCTCCGCAAGTTCTACCTTTCTCAAAGCCTCTTTTCTCTTATTGAGATCTATTTGCTTGTTTCGCTTTTGTTTTTCAAAGTCTGTAATTTTACTACGTGAATTTAAGACCTCTTTTTGATACCTGAAAATCTGGTCATTTTTGCTCCTGAGGGTCGATAAAGGTGTATTCTTGGTAATAGATCGGTTTACAGTGCCAATCTGTTTCTCTTTGTCTAAAATCTTTTTTTGTTCTCCATAAATTTTTTTGTCCAGATCAAGTATTTCTTTTTCCAGCCGGCCAATCTGAGAGTGATAACTTGCAGTGCTCATTAAAAATAGTTGATGTGTAGATTAATTACTTTATGTTGTGAATGATCTTGTATTGTTCAATGAGCATATAAAATTCTGCCTTGGTTTCTTCGATGACAAAGTCATTGTTTGGATTTACTCGAAATTCTAAATTGGGATGTACGTATTTAACATAATCTTCATGTTTGATTACAATTATAATTTCTCCCTTGTTTTCTTCTATTGAATAGGTTTCATCAGCACCTAATAACTCATTAGCCCTAATATCATAATTCAGAATAGTTTCTACTTCTTCAGAAGCAGATTTAACTGCCTTAGAAATGATACCGAATGCCTCTGTGTTGATCAAATTGTCGTTCAGTTCAAAAACAGGGTTAATTTGTAAACTCTTATTGTCGCCAAACAATACAACCTTGAAAGCGTCATCATTGAAGGTAAACCCTAGTGCGTTTTTTTCATTTGCATCGGGATTTGCTTTGATTTCTGGAATAGCGGTTAATTTCCTAGTTATCGTCTCGTCAATGAGATCCTGTGTAATTTCGTTCATTTTAAGTTAGTTAATAATTGAGTATAAAGTCATCTATTAGATCAAATAACACATCTGCCGGTTCAAGTTTTTTATACTTTCTTAAGAGCATTTCCTTTAATTTTTGATCATTAACGAAAATAATGAGTTTTTGTAGTTCACTGTAGTATTCCTTCTGTTTGATCACGGCACTTTCGATCGGATCTTTTCTGCTACACAAAATCCCAAACCTACCTAACGTAAAGGGTTTCAAATAATCGCCTAGTTGTAAAACAGAATATTTGTCAATATTGCTTCCTTCGGTAGCATAATTCTTAAATTCTGCCACAATATATTTTGCATCATAGTTTTCTCGGAGGAAGCGCCAATTTTCATCATTACTGCGGTTTGGAAAAACAGCATCCCTGATATCAATATTATTTTCTCTTCGGCTCTGTATTTTAGGATTGGAAAGTGGCGGTACAAATAGATAGGTAAGGATTCGCGTGCAAATTTCTTCATATAATTTCCAGCCTTCTTTTCCTTCAGGGCAATCTTCCAAATCTTTAATTAATTGGTCAGTAATTTTTAATTCCTCATCAATCACTATGATTGGTTCTTCGTTGAACTCGACCTCACTGAAGTACCTTTCTGCAAGAATTGGATATTTAAGGATTTTTTCAATTAAGTCCTCGCTTTCCCAAACAATAATATTGGATTTTGTTTGACGAATAAAATTTTTGGTTTGATTGGTAAGTTCAGATGAAGTAACTAGTAATCCATAGTTAGATTTAGTAGCTTGAACCAATTGATCTAGGCTCATGATTTCAGTCATTCCAACTTTTCGGGAATATAATTTAACCTCTACAATAGTCTTTTCGGGCGTTTCAAATGAGTTGACCTCTTCGATCTTAAAGTCATATCCAATATCGGTTTTGCCAATTGGAGGTCGACTAATATTACGGCCTTCTGATTTTAGAAGCTCAAATACTAATGTTTTAAACTTTTTAACATCAAAAAAATTCCAACCTAAAAATTTTAGATTGCTCTTTTTTGTATCCTTAAGTGCCGCAGCACTTAAAATAGCTTGCAAGGCTTTTTTTCGATCCTCTAGAGCATTTATGTAGATGAAATTCGAGAGATTTTTAGGTATTGGAAAGTCATCAATCTTAATTAGTAAAATTTTTATACCGAGATTATCTGCATTTTTTTGTAATGCAGAATTCACCTCCCATTGGATCCAATGAGATAGGATAGATGATCTGCTCAACAATACTACAAATACAGTACTTGATTCAATACCTTCTGCAATCTGTTGTTGAATTGATCGTCTAGGATCGACAACTTGAGAGTCCATCCACAATGAAACACCAGCAATTTTGATTTCGCCAGCTAGCCAATTGGCATATTCTATATCTTTTTTTGAATAACTAAGGAAAACCTTTTGTTCTGACATTTATTTGAGAGTAATTAACTTGATAGATGTTCATTATTGCCGTCTTTTTCCGATAAAATGGCATTTGTGAACTTGCTTGCATTCACAACCAATTATAGTAAATTTCTCGCCATAAATAAAATAATGAACTGCTAACCCTGTTATTGTGATTTCTTCTATTAAATTTATTTAAAGTTTTTTCCAATCTCTAAGCAGCAATAATTTGGACTCTCTTTTGAGGACATGGGGTTTCTAATGTTAGCCTCAAACCTTAATTATCGGAATTGCTTAATACTCTTGTTAAGTAATTATCGAAAGTTTCATCATTTGTTGGATCGTAAACGAAGCTATTCCACCAAAACATAAAGGTTTGCTTTTTGCCTTGATATCAATTTTGCAAGCCGAAGTTCTACATTACATATCGTAAATACTCTTTGAATTTTCAAGTTATTTATGCGTTTAATAAATGAAACAAATTTTCTAACATTATGAAATCAGCTTACCTGTACGTCCGTGTCAGCACCGACGAGCAAAAAAGAAAGGGCTATTCTTTGCCCGACCAAGAAGATAGATTGTTGAAGTATTGTGCGTCGCACGGTATTATCGTTGAAGATATTTATCGAGAGGACTATTCTGCTAAAAACTTCAATCGGCCAGAATGGAAAAAACTTATTACAGCTATAAAAAGAAAGCCTAAGAAAGAGGAAAAAAATATTCTATTTATTAAGTGGGATAGATTCAGCAGAAACATACATAATGCCTTCGAGATGATTGGCATTCTTCGGAAAAATAATGCATACACTATAGCTATAGATCAGCCAATTGACCTTGAAGTACCTGAAAGTATAATCATGCTGGCCGTTTACCTTTCTGTACCAGAAGCTGAAAATACGCGTCGTGCCCTAAATACTGCAAATGGAATGCGCCGTGCAAGACAGATGGGCAGGCATCCAAATAAGGCTCCGATAGGTTTCGTAAATTTAACTGATTCGGATGGCAAAAAAAGTATAGAGCCAAAACAACCCGAAGCACGAATCATAAAATGGATATTTCATCAGCTACAAAAGAATATTTATCGGATGTCAGATGTTTGGAGGATGGCTTTGGACAAGGGTTTGCTGTGCTCAAAATCTAATTTTTCAAAGCTTATCCGCAACCCGGTTTACTGTGGTTTGATTCCGGTGAAACTTAATGATTCTGATTGGCAGGTTGTTAAAGGAAGTCATAATGCCTTAATTTCTGTGTCTATTTTTAACGACTTTCAAAATATTATTAATACTATAAGAAAGGTATCAATCAAAAGAGAGTTGCTTAGATCTACATTCTTCCTCAGAGGCTTTTTAAAATGTCCCTTATGTGATAAAAAGCTTAACGGCAGCTTTTCACGTGGCTCAAAAAGTAAGTAAGCGTATTATCATTACTACAAGGGGTGTAACAATCGAATAAGTGCAGTGCTATTGAACTTTAATTATGAAAGGGAATTGCAAAAGCTTTTACTTTCTCCAGGAGCAATAGAGCTTTTTGATCTTGTTTTGGACGATTCTAATTTAAGGACAAACAAGGCAGAATATATAAGAGAGAGAAGAGAGTTGTTAAGGCAGTTTGCCCATCATCAAAATACACTCTCTAAAGCTCGCAATTTGTTCGTAGAGGATGTGCTTAAGTTTGATGATTATAGCCAGTTTAAAAATGAGTTCCTAATAAGGACTTCTTGCCTTAAAAAAGAATTGGGGGATAATATTGACAAACTGAATAATATTGACCTTCAGAGGAAATTGGATCACGGAGAAATTGTAAGGGTTTTTAGAAAGTATGACACTTTCGATATAGCGGATAGGAGGCACTTGCTAAATTTTCTGCCATTAAATACTGTTAACTTTCAAACTGGGGAAATTTCTCTCAAAGTGGACAGTGCATTATCAAAAATATTAATTTCTGAACTCAAAAGCTGATAGTAATGAATTTCACCGAGCGTAAGATATCTGTTAAACGGGCTATTGTTGTTCTAGCCAGGAATGGCATCAATGTAGATGACAGTGAAGCTGGCATTATTTTGGATTTCTTATATCTAATTTCTAAGAATTATTCCGAAAGTCAAGATGGAAGAATTTGTAATATCCCAAAAGATACTTCGAACAAGTCAAAATCTGCATCGAAGACTTTCAATGATGTTTTTTAGACTATTCTTGTTTTAAGTCTAAGGACTTAAGAAGTAATTTTCGAACTGTTAATGGTTGAAGCTTAAAGTTTTGACTAATAGACTTTTATTGTCAAAAAAAAAGGAAACAACCATAATATGGTGTTTCCTTATGTAGCGGGGAGCAGGATCGAACTGCCGACCTCAGGGTTATGAATCCTGCGCTCTAACCATCTGAGCTACCCCGCCGGGCTTTATTTACCAATAAATGTAAATATTGATGTGGTTATTTTTAAGAGTTGCAAATATAGGATAAATATACATTCAATTAAAAATAAATGTGAAAAATACTTTAAGAGCTTGTTAGTCAGTAAAATTGATTGCTTTTTGAGTGTTTTAATGTTCACTTTGGCGCCGATAGGAAGCTAATTTATACAAATACAATACGGTGTTGCGTGTATGTTTACAGCTGTCGGCTTAAAAATTTTCGTGCTTAAGAATGGTGTATCTAAATGTTATAAATGGTTTCAGTGATTGTGAGTCTGTCCTATACTGGAATAAGTTTACAGTAAAAAGTCTTATTACTGATTTGTGTTTACTATCGAATTTGTTTTCACTGTGTTGGGTTTACAATGTTATGTTTTCTTCCTGATACTTGCTTACATTGGTTTGATTTATTTTATTTTGATTTACTTTTTGCTCATTGTGGGTATTTTCTGGTGTTAGGTAGTTGCAACTTGCATGTAGCCTTAGGTTATTATATTTATAGATTGCGTGGTCTATTGCTGCACTGGCTTGGCTATGTGACTTAAAGGTTTGGTAGAGATCAAATTCT
>Ga0182006_1000321_pt1 | contig 41748 bp, 34 predicted proteins | sample Sormic07211104_1_FD_123022 | JGI IMG/M metagenome (GOLD analysis project Ga0182006, IMG submission 123022) | Rhizosphere microbial communities from Sorghum bicolor, Mead, Nebraska, USA - 072115-104_1 MetaG | ecosystem: Host-associated > Plants > Roots > Rhizosphere | place: USA: Nebraska...
CACTGTTCTAGCCATAACACTGGCTTTGAAAGAAAAATTTTCAGCCGGCATTTTTTGTTACTTTTTGATGCCAAAAAGTAAGAGCCCTTCGGCGGCGGTGAGCCGAGGCAAGAATTGTGCGAAAGAAAAAACGTCAATCATATTGATTTTTATATCGTAAATTATCCCTCAGGATGACAGTTTTCAGTTAATTTAATACAGGCAATCTCACATGCTTTAAAACAAAATCAATAATTGTTTTCTTTGGAACCACGACTGTAGTCGTGCGACTAAACCTGGCAATGTTGATTCCGTAAAAATGACCTTCCCAATCAAAAACAGGCGATCCACAATCGCTGGCTTGAATAGCCGCATCATGTGTAAAAATAGCATTGAAACCGTCTCTTCGCTCTGATTTCCCTCCTTCAAATTTGTCTGCCGGGTGATTGGAAAGGGATTGTCCCCTTCCGTCAAGCTTGAATGTTTTGCTCATTTTACCAGATGCATGCTCCCATTCAAAGGTAACTTCGTCACCTGCCCAATATTTTAAGATTTCGGGAGCAAATTCATTCGCTTTTCTAATCATTTTTCCATTAATGCTGATGAGTTCATCGCCAACTTTTATCCCTGCTCTTTCTGCCGGGCTACCTTCTTTAATTAAGGAAAACTGTACAGGACTAGAATTGTATACCACCATGGCGCCTAAATAAGGCTGACTATTTATTTTTGGTAAGTTAAACAACTCACTACCTAAAACACTGCGCATTACCTTGCCAGCGGGAGTCATACTATAAAGCAGTTTACCCATTTCTATTTTAAGGGTATCTGCACTGGCAAGATTCAAATCAATTCCTCCGTTTATATACTGTTCAAGCGCAAATAAGACCAGATCATTTTCCTGATCTTTTCCAATGACCTGAATGGGAATTTTGGTTCCATTCATCTCAAATTTTGCCTCTTCGCCAGCCATCGTATTTTTACTCAGCAAAAACTGTTTTTTAATGCCGCCTGCTGTTTTAACATTTAACAAACAGCCATCAATTTGCTGCTGTTGTCCCTTAAGTATGCTTGTAATAAGGAAACAGGCATTTATCAGTTTCGGAATACCAAAATCAGGATGTAAGGCTTTTTGTCTACTTTCTTTCTGCAGTTGCGGAGACAAAGAATCGACTTCAACAAAATTCGTTTCTTCAGGAAAAGAAGTGTAAAGCACTTCGCTTTTCAAGGCTGTCCAATAACGGCGATAGAGATCAACAGGAATTTCGAAATTCATATCTTCTGAAACATCAATGGCGCTGTGCAGCCCGATTACGCGGCCATGATAATCAAACAAAGGTCCGCCGGAATCACCCGGTTCCATTTTGCAGGTAGAGCGGATAAAACCATATTCATTTTTCACTTCTGCAACATGGCCCAATCTTAAGGTTGGCAGGGCCTGGTTCAGGCTTTCGGGGTAAGAAATACTGATGCAAGGTTCATTTTTGATTAAACTAGCCGAATATCCCATCTCCGCAAACGGATAGGTACCTTTTTCGGTAATTTTCATCAGACCGACATCGGGAATCCCCGGACTTTTTTTATCCTCTATTTTACCCAGTGCGATGGCGATGCATTCTTTTCCGGACGGAAAAAAAACTTTATAATTTTTACCTGGCAAAATGGTGTGTGCAGCCGTCAGGATGTAACCGTCTGCACTTACTACCACGCCACTAAACTGGGCACTTGTTCTTTGGTTCTGCTGTACATCAAAACCCCACATCCGCACGCTGGCCGGGTATGCTTTTTTTACTGCCCGGGAAATGGTACACTGAAATTTCGCTACCTGCTTCTTTTGAGCAGTAACATTTAAGCTAAACAGCAACCCGAAGGTTGCTGTTATGGCCATTAGATAGTTATTCATTATTTTTTATGATTTTGGGCGGTGGCTTAGTTGAAAATTTCAGCAAGCTTTTTGTTTAACGGTTCGCCACGAAGACCATTTCCGATAATCTTGCCCTGTGCATCTACCAGAAAACTGGCAGGTACTGCACGTACTCCATACAAACGGCCCACTTCGTTGTTCCAGCCTTTCAGGTCAGAGACGTGGATCCAGTCTAAACCGTCTTTTTCTATCGCTTCCAGCCAATTCTCTTTCACATGATCCAATGAAACCGAAATAATCTCAAAGCCCTTATCTTTATAAGTTTGATATTGCTTCACCAGGTTCGGATTTTCTGCCCTGCATGGACTGCACCAGCTTGCCCAGAATTCAACCAATACCACTTTTCCTTTAAAACTGGCCAACGAAACGGGCTTGCCAACCACATTGTTCTGGGTAAAAAGAGGTGCTGGATTTCCGATAGCAGTGATGCCACTTGCAGCAATGCGCTGTGCCAATTCTTTACCCATATCAGTTTCCCGGTATTCTTTGTTTAATGCATTAAAAATCGGTTGAACTTTGGCCACATCTACCTTGCTTCCTGCTGCTTCTGAAAGTGCCACCAACGCGAAATAGGAAGTCGGATGTTCTTTAGCAAATTGAAACTGTTTGTTGGTTCTGTTCTGAATATTTTTTCTGAAACGAAGATCTACCGCTTTCATATAGGCGGTATCTTTCTGCTGCTCGGGCGTTCCTCTGTTAAAATCGATATTAACCGCTTTGGTAAGGGCCATAATGGTACCGCCAATGGCTTTATTATAGGCATCGTATTCCTGGTATACCTTTGAACCCGTAAAAACAGCATTATCTAAAGAGTCTTTTGAACTAATGGTAACCTGCTCTTTCCCAAAGTAAAAGTAAATTACATCACCCGTATAAACGGCCTTGTTTTTACCCGCACCAGTATGATCCAGGGCCATGCGGGCATAGGCATTGCCTGAAATATGTCCGGAAAATTTGAAACTTCCGTTAACCAGCGCCACAGAATCTTCATGACTGACACCATTATCCATGTAATCGATATAGGCTTTTGCCGGTGCACCGAGCGTTCCTATTTTGCCGGTTAAACTAAAGTTTGGCGTTTGCGCCCAGCTCAAAGCTGGGTATAAAAGGGCTAATAAAACTATTTTTATATTTTTCATTTGTATTTTTTTTATAATTCTGTTAGGTTGTATTGTTAATTTTAATCAATTGAAAGTGTTAGTTTGAGCTTAGCCTGTACTGAGTTTGACGAGGTATAGAAATGCCTAGAAATACATTTAAACATTTCCTTCGACAACATAACATTGACAGAAATCCAATAGAGTAGCCGTCATCTCGACCGGAGCAACGCGAAGTGGAGAGATCTTTGGAACAGATTATTTAATCAAATTTAAAAGATTTCTCCGTTACGCTACCGATGAAAATCGGTTAGCTTCAGTCGAAATGACGATACTATTCATTTAAATTTACCCGTCAATCATATTTATTTATATAATAAATTACTCAGGATGACAATGCTATATTATAAAACATCCTCAAGGACAAAGATTATTTTCTAATTGCGATATCTACAGGAGCGCCTGGAATACCTTCAATCTTTTTAATGAATGCGCCGTTCATTCCTGTTGCTATATTCAAAAAAGTAACGGTTTCTTCTGTTCCTACCATTAAGCTTTCTTCATCTTCGCTAAGTTTTAACATCGAAATTGTTTTTCCGGTAAAACTGGTTACCAGTTCCCTTAACTCTTCATTTACGGGATTATACCGATAAACTTTACTGCCATTGGCCATGTAGATAACGCCATTTTTGGCACCGCTCCATTTGGTGTTTTCATTAATCAGGTCCTGGCGTACAAATAAGCGCTTATGTTGCGGGGTAAAGGTAAATGGCCCGTTAAACTGGACGTTAAACTTGAGTTCATAAATTTTACCATCTGTTCCTTTGCAATATGCAAAACAATCAGCGTTGTTGAGTTGCTCCAAATGAACCAGGTCCATCCCCACATTCAGCGGATCAAAAACACTTGTAGTTACTGAATATTGGGTACCAAAATACACCGGAGCGCCATACAGATTAATCCGCACAAACTGTTTTCTGTTGCGGTCAAATCCGATAAAATAAGTGGCTGACTGCGTGAAACTCATCACAAAAGATGGGGCAAGTTCATAATCACCATCAGCCGGTAAACCGAACATACCGTAAGTAGCTGCCTGATCCCAGGTGCTGGTGGTACCCCCATAAAATTTACCATTCACAACGCCCATCATTACGCCTTGCGGATGTGAAATCAGTGACCCCACTTCCAGATGATCTGGTGGCGTAAAGAAATTATCCTTTAAAGTATTTGGATATTTAGGATCCTCCTGCATGGTATTGGGCTCCAGCCTGATGCCGCCGTTTTTGGTAATGATCCAATAGCCTAACAAAGTACCGCCGGTAAATGTATTCCTTAGCAGGAACAAATTGGTAGGGTTTGGTGGCAAATCTTTCCCCTGCATGGCACGGTACAAACGCGCCTGTACACTACCATCTGGCTTTACAAACGAAAACTGAGTGATTCCATTTTCAATGCTTAATACGGTTGTGCCTTTGGCAAATTCAGTTCCCCCGTCAATGTAAAATTTATGGAAATACTTCATCCCGTTTGCTTTGTTGTAAACCGTAAGGCGGGCAGGATACCTTTTAGCCTGCAAACCGAAAATGATCCTTAATGCAGGGCCGGTATATAAAACATCAGTTCCCTCAATTACACTAATTCTCCACTGAAGTTCTACGTTGGCGGCATCAACACCTTCTATTTTTGGTTTAATGATCAAACTGTCTCCAACATTTGCGGTATAAACAGAATCGAGGTTGGCCACTTTTGGCTCAACAGGCATATCGATATCGTAATTGCCCAGGTCTTTATGACACGCGGCTAATGAGAGTACACCAATGATGAGTATGATTAATTTTTTAATGTTCATGTTCTTCGAATTAAATAACCTCATTGCCATTTTCATCTATAAAATAATATTTACCGTTCTGCATGTTTTTTCTTAAAAGCGTTTTTTTAGCCGGATTGCTTTTATTGTAGAAGTAATAGCTATTGGTATCGCCTGGGGTCACTTCTTCGATAACATAACCTTTGGTGGCATTTTTAGCCACCCAGTTAAATGGATTGTTTAACATAGTGGTCAATAAACCGATATAATAAAGGTTTTTCGGGGCATCAAGTCCATCGGTAGTAAGAGAAGTCTGCGCAGTTACCAGAATAAACAATTCGTGTTTGGTTCTTGAGTAAGGGGGTAACGGCCAGGTATCCCACCAGCCTGGTTTTTCCAATTTGGATGAGAATACTACTTTCGCCCTGATTAAATAAGGGTTTTCGATACCCAGATCCGGCGTTCCGGTTAGTTTGATCAGTATTGAAACCGATCTGTTTTCCAGTTGCCGGTCTTTATTATAAATCACCACCGGAATATAACCTGTTCCTTTATTCGGAAGAATAGAATATTGCGGTTTCAAAGCCTCATAATGTAAGCCCGGCTTAGCGGTAGAAGAATCGGCCTCTACGCGCGCACTGAATTTCCGATCAGCATTGGTTCTGATGCCAGATAAGCGTACCGGCAGCCATACAGTATCCTGCGCCAGTGTAGGGTTATAAGCAAATGTTCTTACGATGCTGTCTTTATCTCCGTTGTAAATATCGAAGTACACATTTGCGCTATGATCGAAACGCATTTCTTCTGCTTTCTTGCAGGAAGCCAGACAAATGATTGCGAATATTAATATGTATATTTTCATAATTTTCGATTAATAAAAATTCAAATTGTTTTATCTTCCTCCATAAACTACCTCATCGTTAGGGAGAGGAAGTACAAAAATGTTATCGGAAGCCGGAATGATTACCCCGGTCTGGCCAACAATACCTCTATTTAGCCTTTTATACATGTAAAACAACTGGCCTTCTGCCAACCATTCCTTACGTGCATCTTTAAGCAGTTCTTTTAATAGGTCTTCTTCACTATTGATGGATAAAGGATCGCCAATCTGTCTGGCTTCGCGAACCTGCTTAAGGTAATTTACAGCTTCGGCTGGATTACCTACATATGAACATTCGGCAGCGATATAATACATTTCACTAAGCCTGATTGCAGGAGCCATCAAATAATGTAGGTTTGCATTTGCTTCAGCGCTTAGCGGATTTCGACGGTATTTAACAATATCATAAGATCGTGATGATTGGTTCGAGGTAGCAGACAACCAATATTTATAACGCGAGTCGCTTGCGCCAGCGGTAGCTTTTTCATAAATATAATCCGCGGCATCTTCAATAAGGTAAAAGCCCCTTGTACCACTTTGAAACCAATTGTCTTTGATTTCTTTTGCAGCGCCCGGTATATACCATCCAAAAACAAGTTCTTTGTAAAGAATCCGGTCTTTTTTGGAATCTTCGAACGCCTCAAAATCACTCTTTGCCGTCCAGGGGAATTTTTTGGAGTCAATTACTTCTTTTGCATTCTGTAAGGCTTTAGCTTTATCATTTTTATAAAGATATACCCGGGCAAGCGTACCACATACGGCAAAATAATTTAAACGGTGCCTTCTGTTCTGTAAAAACAGACTTGGGTTGCGCTCTTCCGTATTTTTGAGTGTATCCGTAACTAAAGGATAGTTTACAATATATCCCGCACTGCGAATCGGATCGGCCGTTAACAATTGTTTAGCCTGCTCCAGATCTTTAATAATGAAATCAATCGTTTCTGATACAGTTGAAACTGGCGTAATCTCTTTGGTATATTTATTTGCATACGGAATGCCTTTAGCGGTGGGATTTCTAAGGTAAGAAGGAGCAAAAAGACGTAATAAGTCGAAGTGCAGATAAGCCCGTAATGCAAGCGCCTCTCCTTTTACAATGGCATAATTACTGCCGCTAAAAATGTTCTTTTTTGCATCCACATTTTCCAGAATCAGGTTACAGTTTACAATTGCATTGTACAAGCCAGCCCAAATTTTGTCCTTCCGTTTAATAAATTCGCCATGTTTATAGTTGTACAGCGAGGTTTGCCTGTAATCCTGACCATCATCACGCATCGAAAAATTTTGTGCCAGTACTTCTGTTGTACCAAAGGTAAGTTCCTTGCCATACAAATCTGATTCGGTACTTCGGTTGTATACGCCGTTTATGGCTTCCATAAAACCACTTTCGGTACTGAATAAAATGGGTGCCGCGATTTCTGATTCCGGCTCAACTTCCAGCCATTTTTTGCAGGAACTCGCTAATCCTGCTATTAAGATGAGGCAGATCAACAATCTAATCTTCATATTTTTATATTTTAAATCCGTTAATTAATATCGCTTAGAAAGCTGCTCTGATAGAGAAGGTTAAACTCCTGGTAAATGGATAGTTAATCCCTCTTTCTTCTTTTACAGATGACCAACGCAGCACATCATTTGCGGTTACCTGGAACATCAGGCTCGACATAGACAATTTGGATGCGATTTTTTTATTCATATCATAAGAAAGGTTAACTGACTGCAGGTTGATCAGGTTATCAGGTTGTATGAATCTTGAGCTGACATCTGTTTCGCCGTTATCTGCTATGTTCTTATAAAAAGATAAGTCGCCGGATTGCTTCCATTTTTCCTCAAACACCCTTTTATCTACATTATATCTTGGGTCGGCATTTTCAACACGTTCAACCAGGGTGAGGTTATATTTATCGCCTCCAAAAAACGTCTGGAACTGCACATACAGGCTAAACCTCCTGTAGTTAACGGTTCCGCCAAAGTAGCCGCTTACTTTCGGGTTAGGATCGCCAATTACCACATAATCTCTTTTATCATAATCGTACGTCAGCGTACCATCTTTTTTGATGTATAATTCCCGTCCATTCTCCGGATCAATGCCTAATGAGCGTACCCCATAAATGGCATTAAATGGCTGCCCTTCACTAAACCGAAGCAATGGAATCCCCCGGTAACCTCCGTCACCCGGCTTTAATGATTGCAGTTCATCTGCCCTGTCGTTGTACTTCTTTAAAGCATTTGAGATTCTGACCACCTTATTCTTATTGGTAACCATATTGGCGTTCAGGTTTACCGACCACTCTTTGCTTCTTACCGCCTCAACGTTTATACCCAGCTCAGCACCTTTGTTCTCCATGTCGCCAAGGTTTTCTTTATAAGACAAAAACCCTGTTGACGGTGGCAATGTAATATCGGCCAGAATATCTTTGGTAAACTTTTTATATATCCTGGGCAAAATCATTACGCGGTCTTTAAACAGCCCAATGTCTACACCGATATCGGTCATCCTGGTTTTTTGCCAGCCCAGATTTTCATTACCATAACTGTTTACATTGGCACCTATGCCTGATGAATACCAGTTTCCGGTGTTATACTTATAAATGGTTTTGGATAAATAAGGATCAAATTCTACCGAACCGGTTAGCCCTGTAGATGCCTTTATCCTCAGCTGGCTGATTACAGGGTTATTCTTCAGAAATTCTTCCTGATGTACGTTCCAGCCTAATCCGAACGACCAGAACGGAGCGAGTTTATTGTTTACACCAAATTTTGACGAACCATCAATACGAACGGTCCCGTCCATCAGATAGCGATTTTTGTAGGAGTAGTTTACTGTAAAAAACGAACCGAATAAACGGGCCTTTTCCAGCCTGCTCTGTGGTTTTCCATCTTCAGCATAACCTTTGGCAAAGCCAATGCTGGTAAAACGATCGTTGGCAAAGCCTACAGCCGTGAATTCTTTCTGATCGCGCAATTCTGTACGGGCATTCACACCCACCAGGGCATTAAAATAATTTCCACCGATCTGCTTTAACCAGGTTAACCTGATGTTACTGTCCCAATAAGTTTCCTTCATTTCCCTGTTGGTATACTCCCCTTTTTCATCAATTTTATCGGTGGTATACAGGTAATATTTATTGGCTTGTGGCGAGGTGAAGATATCATCAGAATTAGCTCGTGTAGTTAAACTCATTTGCGCCCTCAACCTCAGGTCTTTTGCCACTTCTAAATCGGCAGAAAGGTTATCAATAATTTCGGTGTATTTGGATTTATTGAAACTGCTCAAACTGGCATCGAACAACGGGTTAAATACATATTCTTTTGATCTGTCCTGCTTTTCGTATACGTCCGAAATCCTCATGGCCATACCATTGGCATCTTTTAAGGGATAATAAGGATTCATCCTTACATAATTGGAAAAATCGCCATAGGGAGATTCTGTAGCACCCACTTGTGTTACGGATAATTCATTTCTGAACTGAAGTTTTTTCACATTGTATTGAAAACTCATTCCACCCGAATACTGATCTCTTTCAGAGCCTTTCATCGCTCCGGGCCTGTTTTGATAGCGAAGGTTTACATTGTAACGAAATGCCTGCGAACCGCCGTCCAGGTTGATCGCATGTTTATGGCCCACGGTGTTACGCAGCGGTTGTGACAACCAGTAACTATTTACACCGCCAACAACATTGGCTTTTTTATGGTAATAAATTTCATCCAGCTGATCTTGAAGCACCTGTTGTTTAGAAGAGCTATATAATCCAGCCAAAACTTCGTAATCCAGTTTTTCAGCAGCATTTAAAACCTGGTAATCGGTCAGATCTGCCGCAGTAAGATTCAGTTCGTAGTTATATTCTACACGCAGTTTACCCTCCAGTGGCGTTTTAGTGGTAATTACAATTACACCATTGGCCGCGCGCGAACCGTAAATTGCCGTTGCAGCAGCATCTTTTAAGGAGGTGACCGATGCAATCCGGTTCACGTCGAGATCAAATACTTTTTGCACGCTCACTTCATAGCCATCCAGCATAAAAACCGGCATGTTCGCCGTTCCAAGAATATCATCTCTTCTCAGCACCTGCCCGTCACCGCTGGGCAACGCAGAAGCTCCCCTCACATTGATGGAAGGAATCCGGTTGGGGTTTGAACCTGCGAGGTTATTGTCGATCAGTTTAAAGGATGGATCGAAAGTGCCGATACTTTGCAGCAAATTCTGTGGATTTACCCGTCTCAGCTGTTCTCCGGATATGGTTACTGCATTACCGGTGTAGTTGTCCTTTTTAATGGTTTGATAACCGGTAACCACTACATCGTTCATCTGGGTCATCTTCGAAGTAAGCTTAACGTTTAACGTTTTAGTACCTGAAACCTTGGTTTCAAATAACTCATAGCCTACATAACTGAAAACCAAAATGCTTCCGTCATCAACATTGACTTTGAATTCACCTTTTTCATTCGTGATGCCTACACTTGCACCGTTTTTAACCGAAACGTTAACGCCAGGAAGGGTTTCGCCAGTAGCCTTATCAGCAACCACACCCCTTACCTCGATTTTTACTGCTACCCGCATTGCAACAACCGGTAAATTTTCTTTCGGGCTGATTACGATTGTTTTGTTAACAATGTTAAAACTCAGATTTTGATCTTTTAAAGAAGCATTCAGTGCATCGGTGAGTGATGTGTTATTAAACTCAACCGTTACATCAGGTTTATCCTGCAGCAATTGCCCCTTATAAAAGAAAAAATAGCCTGTTTGCTTTTTGATCTCTTTAAAAACCTGTTTAAGCGAGGTTTTTCTTCGAGAGAGCGTTACTGTTTGCGAATAGGTGGCTGCCGACAAATGTAAGGCACCTACCAATAGTAAGATTGTAGTCAATTTCATGACCAATAAAATTTTAGTCTTTACCCTCCGCATGTCGCACACGGGGTTGTAAAGGGTAGTTAATTTCATACCTTTGTTATGAATGAGGTTAAAAAATAGCAGCTGGGTTTCGAAGCAAGCTGCTTGTCCAAATTTCTACCGGAAGCGTTGCCGCGCTTTCGGTTTTTTTTTTAAGGTATTCCGTTTAAATTTCTGGTAGTTTTTTCATCATAAAGTTTAGTTAGTTTGTGAATTGGTTGGTTGATTTTTGTGGCTGTTTAAAGAAAAGCCATTCTTATTTAATTTCCTGTTATAGTTAGCACCTTGCCTTGAGCATCAATATGAACGTGGTTAAGTTCCAATATTTGAAAAACCTCCGCCAGGTTGCTGTTTCTTGGTATTTCTCCTACGTATTTTTCCGATGTAATTTTGCCCTGATAAACTACATCTACATCATACCAACGTGAAATCTGGCGCATAATGCTCTGCAGATCGTCGTTATCGAAAGCGAAAACATTATTTTTCCAGGCCATTTCTTTATCTATATCTACCTGCTCATTCAGCGATAACCTGGCACCGGTTGCATTTAATAGCGATTGCTCGCCCGGGTGTAGATTTACCGAACCCGATGGTGTACTCACTTTTACGGCGCCTTCTAACAGCGTAGTTTTTACAACAGTTTCATCTCTATAGGCATTGATATTAAAATGCGTACCTAAAACTTCAACCGTTTGTGCCGCTGTTTTTACCCTGAAAGGACGTGCACGATCCTTTGAAACCTCGAAATAGGCTTCGCCATTTAACTCCACCAGTCTTTCATTTTTTGCAAAAGCATAGGGATATTTTAAGGTTGTGGCTGCGTTCAACCAAACTTTCGTTCCGTCAGGAAGATTTACCTGATATGTTCCTCCACGTGGTGTAGCAATCGTATTTGATCCGGTTACCGATGCATTCGGGATTTCTTTAATGATGTATTCGAGCTGACCGTTTTTTGCTTTCCTGATCACAATGCCACTCTGATCCGCAATCTGACCGTTTTTAGCATCATCCAGGTTAACAACAGTTCCATCTGCCAGCGTAAGCACTGCTTTGTTTCCACCCGGAAGTATATTTTTCAATTCGGTTTTTGCCGTTAAAGGAGCAGCATTATGCCGCGTAACAAAGTATAACCCAACGCTAAAGCATAAAATGATGCTTGCAGCGACTGCAACCCATTTAACAGTAACCAATTTTAATGATTTTCGGCCACGGTTTAAGCGGTTCCAAACCTCCTTTTTGCTTGCTGCTATAAGGGAATGCTGGGGTACATTTTTTTCAAATGGTAATTGTTGATACCAATCTTCCACAACAGCCATCTCCTCCGGCGTACAATTACCTGAAATGTACTTATCTAAAAGCTTTCTAGCATTTTTTTCCATTGAAAAAGATTTGTTCGGTCTGATTAGTGTATATACGGCGAAGGTATAGGCTTGGGGGTATCAGTAAATTATTTTTTTTAAAAATAATTTCTTGACAGCCTTAATTAAACAAAAAAAGGTATGGATTAATTATACTAAAAGAACATTAGTGATAATTTTTAAATAAAAAAGCCACATAAATAACCAGTCCTAATCTCGATTTAAGAATCCGAAGTGCTTTTTTAACCTGTGTTTTAACCGTTAATTCAGAAAGACCTAATTCCAGGGCAATTTCTTTATGAGATTTATTTTCTTTACGGCTCAAAATAAAAATCGCGCGCATTTTGGGCGGCAAAGCATCAATTTCCTGTTCTATTAACCTAGCCATCTGTTTTTCACGCACCATATAATCGGTCAGCACATGATCCTGATCGATATAATCCTGCAAAGAATCAACGTATCTGTTTTCTACTTTTTGATGTGCAAATACATCCAGCACACGGTTACGTACGGAGGTATACAAATAGGCTGACAGGTTACCATCAGGCGCTACCTGCATACGTTTAACCCAAAGCGACTCGAACAATTGGTGCAAAACATCTTTCGCTTCTTCTTCATCGTTTAAACGCCTGCTGGCATGGATAAAAAGTAATCCATAAAAGCGGTTGTAAATTTCGGTAAAGGCAAGCTCATCACCCTGAGTTAACAAGTATGCCAATTCGCTGTCAGAGTATGAACGGTAAACACCCATAGAGATCAACACAAAGATAGTACAATACAATCGGTTTCATTGTATCACGCTGGCTGTTATCGCTCTGATAAGCTTTTGTTTTCATTTTTTTACATGGCATCGCCCTATTTTGGAACAGGCACTAAATGAATCCGATTTAAAATCGGGATACTGCCCCTTGGGTTTAGGAGTAAGTTTATGCACCCTTCAACCTTTAATATAAAACGCATCCGAGGCCACTTAGCCCCGGCTGCAGCATTACCCTGCAGCAACGAGGTACGAGGTAGCGAAGCGTAAAAGCAAAAGACGGGCACACACTTCCCTACATATAGAGACCTTGCGCTCCCAATCAACATGAATCATTAGTGCTTTTAAAAGATTATTGTTCAACTACCGTAACTGGGAGAATCAATTTTCTTCAGGGCTATTTCATCACTTTAGATTAAACCGTATCTGCCTTTTCTTTTTCGAAAACATAGGCAAAGTGTTTAAAGGTTTCATTTGCAGCGTTGATGGCCTGTTCTTTTTCTTGTTCAGTTTTGGCATGCGCATTTAAAACAGCAATAAAATTGCCCCACATCATTCCTGTAGCCTCACCATAGCCGGAAAAGAAAGAAACGCCCTGGTTAACCCCTCCTTTTTCGAGCATTTTTACAATGATGCTTCCCCCCATGATCGAACCTTCCAGTACGTATAAAGCGCCTAATGCCTGCACCGTATTTTCGATTTTTGGTACCGTTGTATAAGGTAGCCCGGAGATATCGCTACCAAGTTCCAAAATATCAGCTTTGATATACTCCGAATTTCTACGCTGCGCATAATCAGGCAGGACGGCTTCGGTAATATATGGTTTGATGGTTTTTTCAATATGGCTGAAATAAGCATAAAAATGTTTCAGGAGATCCGCATAATCTACATTGTTCCTGATAGCTTTTAACTTCAAAACAACCTGTTTCTCTAAGTTTTGATGTGCAACTTTGGTAGCCTCTTTAATATTGGTACTTAACATGTGCTGTAATTAATGGTAATTGAATAATTAATCTTTATATAAACGATAAGTTAATCCTGCCAGTACAATTCGTCCGGGCTGCCCCGGCATAAGTAGATCGGTATAATTTAAAATATTATCTACGGTAAGCCTGATGCTTAAATGTTGTTTCATCAGCTTCTTCTCAAAAGCCGCATTAAGCATCCAAAAGCCATTTACGAAGGTATCATAACGGTCGATAAACTGGTTTCCATTACGATCCCCAAATGGATATTTACCCCTGTAATTGATACGGATATTTAAACTGGTATCCCAGGGGCGGTAGTTATAAAATGCTTTGAAGTTGGCCATGTGCCGCGACCGGTTCTCGATTCCCCAATAATCAGCAGGTTTTGGTGCATAAGAATTTCCGGTTGCCGGATCGTGGATGTTCTGGTTGTAGGGGTAATGGCCTGCTTTAATGCTGTCGATTACGCTGAGGTCTCTGGCAATCAGGTACTGGTAACCTGCACTCAGCTCCAGATTTTTAACCAGACTAATGGCAAAAGACAAATCTACTCCCTTATTCACAGCTTTTGGCAGGTTTTGATAGGTAAAGATATTACGATTTCCGGTACCCGTTGCTACCTGTATACTGTTGATCTGATTCCGTAAACTATGTTGAAAAACACCTGCCTCCAACTTGATATTGTCGTTAGGTTTCCATTCCAGACTTAGGTTTAAGGATGTACTTCGTTCTGCCTGCAAGTTCTGATCGAGCTGGTTAAGCAGAAAAGTCCTGATCTCACTGATCTGTCCCTGCTTATCTAAATTATTTAACGTTTGCCTTAGCACTTCATTGCCTATTACCAGGTAATTGGCTGCCGGATTATAAAACACCAGGTATCTTGATTTAAAATCCGGCGCTTTAAATCCTGTACCGGCGCCCGTCTTCAACGTTAATGTCGGCATAATCTTATATTGCAGGCCTAAACTGGGGTTCAGCTTACTGCCATAAGCATTGGTTAAATCGTAGCGTAGTCCTGCAACCCATCCAAGGTTCCTGTTCAGTTGCCAATCGCCCTGTAAAAAAGCAAAAGCGTTGTTTACCGAACCCGGATTAGTTAGTGAAACATCGTTCATCGTTTCGACGCTTCCCCCCAAACCACCTGTAAATTTAAGATCATTAATCACGCCATAGGCAAACTGCTGTTCAAAACGATGCAGGTTCTGCACAAAAACATCTTTGGTAATGCCACTATGCGTTTGCTGCCAATCTACGCTTTGATCTGATCGGAAATTGGTGTAATAATAACGACTTATGCTGCGCAACCCTGACCGGAAATGATGATCGAAAGTGGCTGAAAGATTTAAATCCTGCTCGTCCTGACTGTCGCCAGAGATAATGCCCAAGCCAAAATCTTTAGACATAAACGATTTCCTTAAGCCATACCTGCCGCTAACCCCCAGCGTACTGCCTGGAGTTAAACGGTACCTCACCCTTCCTTGCATAGCATAATTATCGTAAGGCGGTGCTGTGGTTCCCTGCCGGATGTACTTTGGATTGGTATTAAAACCATCGGTACGGTAATAATTTGCAGACAGGTTGGCTGAGCCCCGTTGCGATGCAAATGGTGTTTCGCCCTCCAGGGTTATATCAGTTATATTTAAACTTCCGTAACTGGCTGCAATTAATGCCTGCGGCTTTAGCGCACCATAGCGGGTAACAATGTTGATCGCCCCGCCAAGAGCCTCGCTGCCAAAGAGACAAGACGAAGCACCTTTAACGATCTCAATCCTTTCGATATTGGAAACGCTGATCCTGGATAAATCAAAATTTCCGCTGTTGCGACCAACCATAGGCTGTCCGTCAATTAATATCATCACATATTCGCTACTAAAGCCCTGCATCTGCACCCCAACCGAACGGGCGCCGCCGCCAATGTTGTTTACAATGGCAATGCCTGTTTGCTCTTTTAATACCTCATCCAATCTTCGGCTGCCCATTAGTTCGATGGTGCGCCTGCTGATTACTGTAACCGGCATGGCACTGCGTTCCAGTTTCAGCAGATGGTCAGGAGCAACACGATTTTCAGATACGGCCACCTCGTTAAGTTCTTGCTCTTCATCTGATAGTTTAATCATCAGGTGATTAACAGCTTTGGTAATTTTAATATTGGCCTGGTAACTTGCTTTGCCAACCATGCTTACCGTCATCAGGTAATTACCGATAAATAGCTTCGTGAAACTGAAATTTCCCTGCTCGTTTGTCTCGGTGTTATGTCCATCCGGTTCGAGGCGTACGGTTGCACCAGCTAAAGAATTACCTTTATTGTCGGTAACGGTGCCTTTTAAAATTCCATCATCCTGTGCGGCCAATTTAAACTGGCAAAACAGAAGAAAAAATATAATAGCGTATAGTTTAAGCATATTTATTGTGGCTAAGCTTTTTTTGCCTTACCTTATTGTTTTCTTAACCTTAACCTGTTTTCGAACATAATACTTTCTTTTGCAACAGGTTGCGAAAGATCATTTTTAACTGTAATCATTTTAGCTGTTGTGCCCGTTAGGTTTATCGATTGTTTTGTTGTCCGATTAATCAGTTGCAAGGCCGCACTTAAACAACTTTCAGCCGGGTCACCCAAAACAGGATTATCTGTACCCTTCACAGCAACGTCCGGTGGCATGCCTGTAAAATAATCTGACCAGCCATTGGCATTTTGAATCAAAAAACTGCTCAGGTACACACTGTATTGATCGATGTTGATGCCGAAAAAGCCAACGGGCTTGCCATAGGTTTTCTCTCCAATCAGTTTGACCTCAAAATAAGGTTTTAAACTGCTGATCAGCATTTCGCTGGCCGATGCAGTATTGCCCGAAACAATAAAATAAACAGCCTGGATAGTCTGTAAATTTCCCTTTTTATTAAACTTATACGTATTGCCCGCTATAGTATAATCTACATCAGCCATCGTAGCCATGCGGCCGCTGTAAATGGTTGTTTTTCCATTCGCATCCAAATAAGGTTGGTGTTTCAGTATTTTTGCGCTGCCGTTCTGCATGGATGGGTTAAATACCTCACTGTACATCACTTTACCATTCAAACTGGCTGGTACAATTAAATCAGCTACATATTCTGCAGTTTCCAGATAACCGCCACCGTTGCTTCGGAGATCAATTACCATAACTTTTGGATTGGCTGCTGCAAATTCAGAAAACACCTGGTCCAAAGCTGCTTTACTATTATTTAGTGAAGGAAACGAAGCCAAAGCCAGGTAAGCCACCGTTGCATTGGCATTGGCAATTATTGTACTGGCAAGCACAGCCGTGTTTGGCTTTGTAACGCCGGCAGTACTGCCGGGAATATTTTTCCCCACCTGAAGATTGGAATATTTTGGATTTTCGAAATATACGGGCAACTCGTAAGGTTGACCAGTAGCCGGGTTTATTTTAAGCTGCGATATATCAAATAGTTCTTTCCTGAAAGTGGTGATGTCAGAACCGACCCCTGCATATTTTTGCCTTGGGTTAAATTCGGCATAACCAGGCAGTACATCGTTCCATAAGTATACCTGCTTAGCGTATAAAAAGATAGAATCGAGCGTCAGCTGGCTTCGTGTACCTGTTGTAGGCGAAATAATCTCATCGGCCTCATCAACAGCAACATTTGGCTTTTTACAGGCAGAAGCTGCTATCAGCATCAGCGGGAGTAGCGTAATATATAACTTAATGTAACGTTGCATTACAGCTAGTTAGTAATGGTAATCGCGTCGTCAAAATAATCTGATATTCTACCTGCAGCATAATATTCTCCTGCCGGATAATCATAGATAAATAGATCATACTGACCAACAGGCAGGTTTTCCGGCACCTTTAAGGTTAACTGACCTGTTTTGGTTTCCTTGATCATCAAGTCGTAAATTTGTTTATTGGCAACATTGCGGATAGAAAATTTATTGATTAGTTCAATCCTGTTTGCACCAGTAAGCACAAACTCCTCCCCGAGTTTTAACGTGAGTTTTATGGCACTTAATTCTACAGGTGTAATGGTTGGACGGCCATTAGCAACACCGAATGAACGTTCTAAAACCACACTTCTCAGCCCTGATACAATCTTCAGTTGATAAATACCATCTGGCACAGTATTATCGACCGTTACGCTGAGTGCGATTGGTGTTATTGTTGCAATTGCAACTTCTCTTTCCGTATTGTTGGCAATATTTACTAAAAAAGCTTTGGTTTGTTCTTTATCGGCAATAATATTATCGCCGGTAACATTAATATTGCTACCTCTGTTTACAAAGTTTTTAGTGTTATAAACCAAAACACCTGATGAAATATTTATTTTGAGCAATGGTTGATTGATCACCTTTTTGATCAGGTACGCTTTGGTCGTGCCGTTTTGTGCCGTCACCACAAACTTAGTCGTTTCCTCAAAAGCCACACGCTGGCCTGAAGCCGGACTTATACTTGCCCTTTCGGATACCACAATATTAGGCGTAATGTGATCTGGTACAGGCTGCCCCGACGGCCAGTATATAATCAGTTTTTTTTCATCGATTACGGCTTTAACGGGTTCTCCATTGGCATCTTTTACCGTAAAACTCACAATGTCGGCGTAAGGATAATCTTCATATTCCTTTTTGCACGCACCGAATATGCTGAACAGGCATAAAATTAAAAGATAATATGAACTGACAGAGAAGCGTTTATATATTGTATTCATAATCAATAATTATTAGATTTGCATTTTTTAAGACCCGCAGATATGGTCTTAGCCAAGGCTAATATTTTTAAAACGATTTGGGATTATTCCCTTATTTGGGTTTATTTATGATTTTTAGGGACGATAAGTCGTGTTTTCGTCCCTTTTTCTATTCAATCAAGGATTTCCCCTGATTGATTTATTCCTTATTTTAATCGCTTAGTATGGAAATCAACGGTGGTATTATAGGTACCAGAGGTGGTTACCCCATCAAGCTGAACCACATAAAGCCTGGTAGAACCGGCAATTGTTGAACCGTTACCTACTACAGCATATCTTTGCGCCACAGGTGTAATGGTACGGGTAACCCTGTTGTAATTGTACCAGCCCACAGTTGTACTGGTATTGTTGCCCAAAGTAGTTATTGCACCCAACGTAACGGAAGAAACATCAGCTAAAGTAATGCCGCTAACATTGGTTACTGATGGAGAATCATAATAACCCAGGTTATTGGTACCTGCAATGGTAATGTTTCCGTTAAAGTTGCTGTCGAAATTAACCTGGTTGCCGGTACTTGCCACCACATTGTTCAGTAAATCGTATCCAACCGGAGTCCATGTAGTAGGTGAAGTTGATGAATTGGTGACCACACCCGCTTCCGTAGCACCTACAGCCAGCGTAGCAGTTGTATTTTGTAAAGCAAGTTTGTTATCGGGTTGAACGGCATCTTTTTTACAGGCAGTTCCTAATATGGCTAAAGTTGCAACAGCGAACGTTAGTTTTAAAAATTTCATTTTCATTTTTTTTAGATTTATGATTTTTGTTATGTAAATGGGAATAATCTCCCCAATCGTTTTTCAAGTGGATAATGGTAAATGGATGTTATTTGGCCGTAACAGTAACTGCCCAGTTCAGGCTAAGCAATGGCCACGTCCCAAAAGCTGCCGTTGGTGTATACACGCCTGGCGGCACGGTATCAGGAACACGGATCGTAGCTTCGTTACGGGTGTAAGAAACAATGGGCAATAACGTTTTCTGTCCGTTTACCATGATATAAAATTCTTTGAAATCATGTAATATCGTCTGCGAAGAATTGATCTTGAACGTCTCTCCCTGTTTAACGGTAACCGGTCCGTAATTAATTCCAGGCCTGCCATAAACAACTTTTACCGGATATTTCATTTCTGCAGTTAAGGCCTGTACTTTTACCCTCACCTTATAAGTTCCGGTATCCAGAGTTTGCGGAACCTGTAAATAACCATAAGTATAAGTTTTAACAGCACCGATCATGGCTACCGATACGCCTGGTGTACCCAATGCCGAACTAGGCGCCAACTCATATTCCTTATTGGTTTTATCTACCAGGTAGGCCTTGATCTTTTTAACATCAGCGATATTAAAATTACCTTGTACCCGTACATCATACGTGCCAATTGCCATTGTATAGGTGTTGGTGACTGTGGATAGTTCGGTGAGTGCCAACGGAGAAATCTGATTAAGTTTAATGATCAGTTTGTAGGTAGAAGTACTTTGATCGGCTGCAATGACGGTATATGTTTTTTGGGCATCCAAAACCGCCACCGGAGCAGGCGTTTCACTCAACTTAGCCCCTGCCGAAAGTTTGATAACCGGCTCTATCACGTCCAGTTCGTAGTAATAGGGTAAATAGAGCGTTATCGTTTTGTCGGTGTCATCAATGGCACCGAAAATATCTCCGTCGGATACGGCAACTTTAAACTCGGTGATTTTATTTGCAGGGATGGGCTCCAGACCTATTGTTTTTTTGCAGGCAGCAAGCGTGGCAACGGTTAATGCGATACAAAGCAATTGCATTAGTTTATTCTTCATTTTAATATGGATATTGATGGCGTGTGTGTTTATTTAATTTCGAATTTTGTACTTCCCTTTGGCACCATTACAAATTCGAAAGTGAAATACATGTGTGGCGTGTTTCTAAACCATTTATCTGCAGTAAAGGCATCCTTATAGCAGCTGATCATTTTGATCTTCGCATAATCGCCTTTGGCTGTACGGACAACAATGGTACGTTTCTCGGGCATAGCATAAGCAACATGCTGTTTGTTGTAACTTCCGTCCCCTCTCCTGGTACCGCCAAAATCATATAGGTACCATCCCGTTCCTTCACCAAAATCACCTTCATCGTCTGTACCAATGCTTTTACTGATGCTTAATGTAGCATCTGCCGGCACATCGGTAACCTCCTCAAAAGGCTTTTGCAATACGGCAATCGCCCCCGTACCTGTACTTCCTGCGCCTAAACTATTTGAAGACTGACCATTATTGCTACTTAAAAAACTGTTGTAAAGTCCATTAAAGCCAATATCCCAACGGTTGGTTTTGGCATACAATAAAGGAACAACGGCCCTGGTTTCTAAACTGAACAAAACAGCAGTTGGCGCTACCGTTGGATTCGCATCATCCGTTTCTACGGCTAAATTTTCTATCCGCTGCAGTTTATAATACGGTGTACCGCCTTCGGTATGGGTTGGCAGTTCTTTTTCCGGCCCAGGCGAAACGATTGCTTCTTTCTTGCAACCGGTAAAAAGTAAACCCCATATTAAACAGGCTGAAGCCCATTTAAGCGTATTTTTATTTATGTTAATCACTGTATTCATCTTCTCTATCTGGTCTGTAAATTTTTGCTTCCATCCTGCTGCACGTAATACCTGAAGGTATAATAAGGTGCAGGCCAGTTTAAATCGGTAACACTTGGCGGATTGCCCTTATAGGCATTAATTAACTGGAGTTTGGCATATTTGCCATCGGGCAGCCTGATGGCGTAGGTACGGTTGGGAATGGCCTGCATAATATGTGTATTGAGGCTGTAAAAAAACCACCCGTTGGAACTGGATGATGAAGCCCAACCAATTTTAGTTAAATCGCTGGTATCAAAAGCCTCATCAGTTGGCGCCTGGACTACTGTATCATAGCTTTTCTCTAACATGATCACAGCACTATTAGCCATTCCGCCAAAACCAGGGTTATATGGATAAGCTTTATCGTTTACATAAACCTCACTGTTGTATGGCCCTGTAAAAGCTAAATCCCAATCTTTTGTTTTTAACCATTGTAATGTATCAGCTGCATTCCGGATCCAGATCTGTTTCTGATCCCTCAATCGGAAAAGAAAAGTATGAAAAGGCCGGACTGCTTTACCGGGAGTCCCACTACCCATTGCCGCCTGCGTATCGCCAGCCAGATCGGTAATCACGATGCTTTTACCATCCTGTAAAATATTATTTTGGTCTATTTCATCTTTCTTGCAGGAAGCAAAAGCCCCTGTTAAAAGCAACAGGCCTACCGCAAGCGTATTCTTGCTAACCTTATAGGGATATACTTTATTTTTCATCAGCGTTATTATTTTTAATCATTCTAAATAAGAACACTGCAAACATCCCAATTAAGCGTCAGAATTGGTTTGTGCAATCCGTATTTTAATTTGTGCAATCCGTATTTTATTTTGTTCAAAACGTATTTTTTCCATCCCTCTTTTGCTCAAATCGACAGAAAAACCTCAATAAAATAACAGACAAACACCTTAATACCAATTACTTAATCGCAAAAATCCTTTACTTTTTTTTTCAAAAATGTTTAATTCAGTTTTACTCAGTTTCAATTTGAAATACTTGTATTTAGACTAATTAAACACTTTTTTTGTCTCATCAAGTAGCAGGTTTAAGCATGAAAAAATATTACGCCACAATTCTCATCATTTATTTCTCAATTGGTCTGCAATCAGTTAAGGCGCAGGCCAAGCGTATCATTACTTTAAGCAGCGCCATTAGCGAAACCGTATATGCTTTAGGGTATGGCAAGTATTTGGTGGCAACAGACGTGACCAGCGTATGGCCCGAAGAAATTAACAGGTTGCCGAAAGTAAGCAGGAACAGATCATTTTCTGTTGAAGCCATTATGGCCTATCGGCCAGATCTTGTGCTGGTTCCCGAAGGCGATTTTTCAAAAGAAAACCTCTACCAGTTTAAATCATTAGGCATCCGCGTAATTCCCGTCCGCCAGGAATTTTCGGTTGATGGTGCAACCAAATTCATCAGGCAGGTTGCTGCAGCCATTGGAGATAAAGCCAGGGGTGAACAACTTGCACAGCAGACCACATTGCGAATCCGTAATACATTGAGTCAGTTAAAAAAGGGCATCAAGGTTCCTAAAGTGTTATTTATTTATGCGCGCGGTGTAGGCACCATGAATGTGGCCGGAAAAGGGAGCAGCATAGACGCCCTCATCAAACTGGCCGGTGGCAAAAATGCGATACAGGAGTTTAGCGATTTTAAACCTTATACGACAGAGGCGCTGATTAAAAGCAATCCAGATGTGATTCTGATGTTTGATTTTGGTTTAAAGAGTTTAGGTGGAAAGGAATCCTTTTTAAATTTCCCTGGTGTAGCTTATACCAACGCCGGAAAAAACAAAAGGATTGTGGAGATGAATGGTCCATTGCTCATCAATTTTAGCAACCGCTTACCCGAAGCCGTTAAAGCCTTAAACATCCAGATTTTCCAATGAGACGGTTATCAATATATACATTACTCAGCGCAGGCTTACTGGTTTCCATCTGTTTTTCGCTCGCTTCAGGCGCCATGCGCATTCCGATAAAAGAAGTGATCGACACGCTGACCCATAACCTGGGATTTACGCTGTTTGGAAATAGCGATCATGGCATCAACCAAAGCGTAATTATGATGATCAGGTTACCACGTACCTTGTTGGGTATATTGGTTGGTGCTGCACTGGGCATTTCAGGGGCAGCCATACAGGGTATATTCAGGAATCCACTGGCTGAGCCGGGCCTGGTGGGTATATCTGCAGGTGCATCTTTAATGGCAGTACTGATTATTGCTTTTGAAACCTTTTTATTTTCTTGTTTAAGCCAGCTTTTAGGTTATTATCTATTGGCTTTTGGTGCTTTTGCCGGCGCAGGAATTACGGCTATGCTGGTGTACAACCTTTCGAAGGTTAACGGACAGGCCAATGTTCCGACCATGTTGCTGGCCGGTATTGCAATTAATGCCATGGCAGGTGCATTAACCGGATTGGTTACCTACCTGGCCGATGAGCAGAAGCTGAGGAGTATTACTTTCTGGATGATGGGTAGCCTGGGCGGTGCCACCTGGCAAAATGTAGGTTGTTTGTTTCCTTTCGTAGGTATTGCCGTGTTTGGCCTCCCGTTTTTAGCCAAAGGTTTAAATTTGTTTGCCATTGGCGAAAACCAGGTTGAGCTAATCGGCCTGAATCCCCGGCGCATCAAAATCCTGGTCGTGGTGATGGCCACCATGGCCGTAGGTGCTTCGGTTGCCGTTTCGGGCATTATCGGATTTATCGGTTTACTCATCCCCCACCTTACACGTTTAATTGGCAGTGTAGACCACCGTTTTGTACTTCCCGTTTCAGCATTAATGGGCGCGTTGGTACTCACCGTGGCAGATCTGGTTTCGAGATTAATCGTACAGCCTATCGAATTGCCAATAGGCGTGGTTACTGCCCTGATGGGTAGTCCCGTTTTCCTATACATCCTCATTAAAGACAAAAAGAAATTAGTTAATTAATTACCGGTTTATGCTTCGAGTAGAATCCATTACCTATAAACTGAACAAGAGGCTCCTCTTAAAAGACATATCGTTTAGCATCAGGCCGGGCGAAATGGTTGCGCTTTTAGGCTCGAACGGTGCCGGAAAGTCTACCCTGATGCGCTTACTTTCTGGTGAGCGGAAGCCCGATAGCGGGCGCATTATGCTGTATGGAGATGATCTTCGGGATTATAAGCGAAAGATACTGGCCACCAAAAGGGCGTACCTGCAACAGCACAACCCGGTTACCATGGCTTTTAGCGTGAAAGAAGTAGTAATGATGGGGAGGTATGGCTTTAAAGGCCTACCATCTGCAAAAAACGACGAGACTGCAGTATTAGAAACGATGGAACTTTGCGGATTGCTTGATTTTGCAGACCGCTCGATGCTTAGCCTTTCAGGCGGCGAGCAGCAAAGGGTACACCTGGCCAGGGTTTTGACTCAACTGTGGGATAACCCGGATGCTGTATTGCTGTTAGATGAGCCGACTAACAATATGGACTTGCAGTTTCAGCATCAAACCCTGTCTATCGCTGCTGCGATGGCTAAAAAAGGTTATATGATTATTGTGGTACTGCACGATGTTAACCTTGCTGCCCAATATGCCAGCCGGCTGATCATTTTAAAAGATGGCCGCAAATGGTGGGATGGTACACCTGCGCAGGTGCTTACACCGCAGCACATTTATACGGCATTCGGCATTCACGCCCAGGCATATACAGACCAAAGCAGTTTAAAAACAGTTATTGTACCTAAAGAAATTAAACTTGATGCCGCAAAGTTCAATTCTAACCTGCAAGCTGCAGAGCAGCCCATTTATAATTTGGCAAATACCAGTATCGATGAATTGGCGACAATCTAATTATTCATTTGGCCAATCGTGCTATCCTGATAGCAACATTTTGAAAACGACATTTCTGCATCCACTATTACTTTCATAAAAACTAAGCCAGGCCATTGGTATTAACGGTACAAAAAGTAAGAATACGGGGCCCAGCTTATCGAATCAGAGCCGCAAATCGCTAGGTAAAATCCCATAATACTTTTTAAAAGCATTGGTGAAACTGGCTTGATGTTTAAAACCGATATTTACGCCTACTTCGTACATGTTTTTTCCTTCCTCTAAAATCAACCTTTTGGCTTCCTCCATCCTCAGGCGGGTTACAAAATCGTAAATGGTACTGCCAAAATATTTTTTAAAGCCCGTTCTCAATTTAAATTCGTTCAGCAATATCATCTTTGAAAGTTGCTTATGGGTTGGCGGATTGATATAATCGCGCTCCAGAATTTCCCGGGCTTCTTCCAGCTTTGGAATATCGCGATCAAGCAGCGGTTCCCTGCCGCCCTGCAGGTGCTGACTAAATTGCTCCAGCTGATACATAATCAGCTCGGTAATGCGTGCATCAGTAAATAAACGTTTCAATTCTCCGTCCTGCCTGCAGGTAATAATGGCATCAATCGCCCTGTACATTTCGGGCGTCATAAAAAGATCCTGATCCGCAAAAGAAGTTGATATTCCTTTTTCCATTTCCTGTACAAACTGTTCATGTAAGGGAGAATACAGATCAACCAGGCGGAGGTAATAATCTTTAGAAAGAACAATCAAAAAATATACAAACTCTGCATCCGGTTTCACATCATAAGCTTCTTTTGCCGAGGGGATATATCTGATGTTATGTCTGCTCAATCCATATTTAGCTGATGGATTACCTATTCCCGAAGTATTTTTGCGGCTAAAGATAAACTGACAGGTGATGGCCTCTCCTTCTACTTCAGTGAGGATGCGTGCCGGACCATCAAATTTCATCTCGGCATGCACCAGGAACAGGCCATTGGTAGATAGCTGATAGTTTTTGATGGCTACAGGAGCATCCTTAATGGCTATTGATTTTTCTGACAATCGATGATCAGGCACATACCGATCTGGAATTTCTTCGCTAAACAGAAAATCTTTTTGATGTGCTAGTCTTGCCTTTACAATCATTTCAGGTCGGTTATCATTTAATCACTTACCAGACAAATATAATATTATTATTTATATTAATTCTAAATAAGGATGATTATTAATGATCAGCTATTTGAGAAAACAATGCTCAACTGTCAGGTAATCGTTTATTCATTGGCCTTACAGCGTGCTGAACGGGCCTTTGGCTTAAAGGGTGCCAACCTGAAATGAACGTGGACAAAATTACCTAAAGGCGTTTATTTAGGGGTCTTTTAATAAGATATAGAAAGATGGACTCAGCAGGATATTAGAATAACATCTGTGTAAAATAGCCATTCTATTATTCGCATTAACAGAAGTACAATGAATTTCGGCAAAAGGCCTGAAGGATAAAAAATTCCTATCTAAAAAAGAGCGCTGATTTAGATAGGAAAGAGAGATAATTTAAACCTGATGAGTTAATAGGTAGATGTTAGTATGGTGATCAATCTCAAGATGAAAATGATACATTAAAAATTGAGGCATTTTTCATTTAGGTGAAACTAAGATCGCATTCTTCACTCATTTTTAGCACTAACTTACATAGATCGGTGTATTTTCGTTATGGATAGGTGAAATTGGTAATTGAATCCACGGTTGCTTATCAAAATACCCCGCCATTTCTACTGGTATTTCATACCATTTTATATTGCCGCCTTTCGAACAAATCAAATAAATATCAATTAAACTGGCTTTCATCGACCCCCTTCAATTTTTATGGTTAAATGCAGTTATGAATTCTGTTAATTAAGAAATTTAAAAGGGTCCCTGACATACAATAATGTAATTTTCATCATATAAATTACATCTAAAGAAGAAAATTCAAGGTAATACAGGATAAATTTTCTATTTTCAGAGCGAAAAGGTGTAATTTCGTTATATATGCAAAAGGAGTTTAACAAATGATTAGGTGTATAGCCATTGATGACCAGCAAAACTCGATATTGGGTCTTGAAAAATATATAGCAGATACGCCAAATATGGAACTCCTGGCTAGCTACACCGATCCGATGGCAGCTTTGAGCGAACTGAAAAATATCGATCTGGTAGATGTAATCTTTATGGACATTGAAATGCCACAGCTTTCAGGCATTGAACTTTCTAAAGCAATCCGCTCCAAAACCCGAAAACTGATCTTTACTACCTCGCATGCGGAATATGCCTATGAAGCTTTCGAAGCAGAGGCAGATGCTTATCTGCTTAAACCATACGGCTATGCTAAATTTGCCTTAACGCTAAACCGTGTTTTTGGAGAGGAGATAGAAGATTTTGCGCAGGAATCCTACTTCTTCGTCAAGAATAAATCTGAAGCGCATAAAGCTGTTTTAGTACGATATGCAGACATTATCGCTTTTGAAAGTTTTCACAACTACATCAAAATCCATACAACAGAAAAAGTGATTATTGCTTATTTAAGCCTGAAAGATGTTAAAGAACAGCTAAATATAGAAAAAGGCTTTATTCAATTGCACAGAGGTTATATTATTTCCATCAATCATATCTCACATGTTGAAGGTACAAGGATCACACTTTCTAACCAAACCAGCTTTACCGTTGGCGATCTGTACTATAATGATTTCCGTGATTTTTTTGCTGATAAACTGGTGACCAGCAAACGAAGCAAATAAGGTTTTCGTATCACATAACGTGCAGGGCACGAATAACGAGATCAGGAAGAAGGAGTTATATCATAAAAACTTCATCACTTTTATGATATAACCCCTCTTTTAGGCGGTAAATTATTTTGCGCTGTTTTTTTTATCGGTTACTTCAGCTCTGATTTCCTGGGCCAGAACTTTTAAGTCTTGCATAGCTTTACGTACACGTGTACCAGCAGCTGCATTACCGCCATCATAAAATTTGGTTACGTCTGCTTCAACTGAAGAGATTAAATCTTGCACTTTTTTAAATTTGTCCATAATTTTCTTTTATAAGGATGATCTACATCCATTAGTTAAATAATATCACTTTCCGTTAGCAATAAACGGGCCGCAAAACTATTGTTTTTATAAGTTAAACTAACGTTTTTGCTACATCATTATTACAAACTACCTCAAAAAAACAGTGCAGTAACGAAGTATGGTAACAAAAATAGCTGCCGCAACACACAAAAGCTTCCTCATTTTTAACGCTTTAAGCGTAGTGCCTGCTGTCGTCAAAAAAATTAAAATCGAGCCATTTAATTTTGTAATTATGTCTTATCTTGGTTGGAAATATGCAGTCGTTAAATCTTCTCATTTGCACCACTTGTTTATTACTACTCACCTTCTCCATACATCTCTTTTTTGCGAAAAAGGGGAATAGGTTTTTAAACCTATTGCTTTCCCTTGTATTTTTCGCACGTTTCGGACAGATCTTCACCTCATTGCTTTTCAAAGCTGGTCAACCCGAGGCTTTGGCCATCTTCCATCAAACGTTTACACCGTTTTATTATGCTGCCCCAGCTTGTTTTTATTTATATGTTACAGGCTTTCTTCAGCACCGTAAACGGTTACAAAAAATGGAATGGCTTCATTTTATACCAGCTTTACTGGCCGTTATCCATGTTATCCCCTGGCATCTTTCCGTTATGCCTGATTGGAATTTGGTGGGAACACAGTTAGCCCAGAAAGGATACTTCTTTTTAAATGTAAAAACGGGGCTTTTTCCGCCATACTTCCATTATATATTTCGGCCATTAATGGTCATTTGTTATTTATGTGCCAGTTGGATTGCGGTCATCCGCCTCAAAAACAAACCTCAACAGTTCTTCGATAGCGAAGGCAGAAAATGGATCATCTTTTTTCTAAGGATCGGAACTTTTTTTCAGGTGTTTGGTCTGGCGCCCTTTATGTTAAAATACCTGAATATACCGTATGTTAACACCTATTTTATCGTATTAAACTGTTTGGCCCTGCTGCTTATTTTGTGGTATACGCTTCACAAGCCTTATATTTTTTATGGCTATTTGCTGGTGGCGGTAAACTGGACTAAAAAACCTGAAGCCGGGGAAAACAGCACTGATGACCTACAAGTTCCTTTAAAAACAGAAAATCTGGTACCTAGCCCTTCAAAAGCTAAAAAGTTTAACCTTTTAGATGAGCAGTTGGCAGACTATGCCCTCGCCATGAAAGAAATAATGGAAAGGGAGCAGCTCTACCTCCTTCACGATTTTCAGATTATGGACCTGGCGGCAAAACTTAACCTGCCGATCCATCACTGTTCTTTTGTAATCAACAAACACATCGGCAAAAATTTCCGCGATTGGATAAACGGTTACCGGATTGATCATTTTTTGAAACAATATCCCCTAAAATCAGATAAAATAACCATCGAAGCCATGGCATCAGAAGCTGGCTTTAAAAGCCACGCCACTTTTTATAATGCATTTAAAAAGGAAACGGGATTAATGCCAACTGCCTATTTTGCACAGGAAATGAGTTATTAACCCGTCAAATAACCATTTTGTAGTCTAACTATCGTATCGTTAGAGATGACAAAACACCTCATTCGTGAGTGTAGACTATAAACAGGATACCTTTGATTCCGGAATATTACAAGTGTCTATCATTTCAATTGAATATGCTGGTACTATATGCTGTAATCAATATTAGTTTCATATGCACAACTCGACATCTTATTTACGTCCCCTCTTTAATTATCTTGAGCAATTTTGTCCTTTATCCAATGTGATCAAAGCCCAACATGAAAGATCCTGTAAGCTTATCCATGTAAAGAAAAATAAATATATTCTTTCGCCACTGGATAGTAATGCTTCTCTATATTTTTTGATAAGCGGGGTTGTACGTGGTTTTGTTCGCGATGGTAAAAAAGATATTAGTACCTGGTTCAGTTTAGGGAATGAATTAATAAGCGCTATACGTCACCCCGACCAGCAGTCTGGTCCTTCTATAGAATATCTTCAGGCCCTTGAAGACTGCAAGCTCATCTGCATTCCATATACTTTAATGGATTTCCTGTACAATAACTACCCTGAGACTAACCTGATCGGCAGAAAGCTGATGGAACGGCATCATTATGCGGCCTCAGAGCGCGCAATACTGTCGCGCATTCCCAAAGCTACCGGCAGATACCGCAAACTTCAGGAGAGTGGCCTCGATATCGACCGAATACCACAGCGTTACCTGGCCAGTTACCTGGGGGTACGTGGAGAAACCATGAGCAGAATAAGAAGCAAGATTTTGGAACCAAATTATTAAAACGCACTCAAAAATTCCGGCAAACTTATAGCTAAACGCCAATGCTTTCAGTATATAGTTCACAGATCCTGGTTTTAGGTAAAGAAGTATATTTTTTAGCAATGAATATCAGGAGTGGTCATAGGAGCTTGCAGTTTACCCGACCATAAGGTATACGAAGATAAAAATAGCACGCTTTCAGCTTCTTTTGTTAAATTTGTAGCAATGATTTTATATAAAACCAACGAAGAAGTAGAACTGATGCAGATTAGCGCACTATTGGTGAGCGATACCCTTGCAGAAGTAGCTAAAATATTAAAGCCTGGCATCACCACCCTCGAAATAGACCGTTTAGCCAACGAATTTATTATGGATAATGGTGCCATTCCATCCTTTTACAATTACAATGGCTTTCCTTTTCATATTATCACCTCGGTAAATGATGTAGTGGTACATGGTTTCCCTAACAAGGATGAATTGAAAGATGGTGATATTATTTCAGTGGATGTTGGCACGATTAAAAACGGTTTTCACGGCGATCATGCTTATACTTTCATCATAGGCGAAGTATCGCCCGAAATATTAAACCTGGTAAAAACGACCAAAGAGTCGCTTTTTCTGGGGATTAAGGAAGCTGTTGTGGGCAAACGCATCGGCGATATCAGTGCAGCCATCCAAAGTCATAACGAAAAGCAGGGATACGGCGTGGTAAGAGACCTTGTTGGCCACGGTTTGGGCAAAGAGATGCACGAAGATCCGCAGGTGCCGAACTATGGCAGAAGAGGCACTGGCTTACTTTTAAGGGAAAATCTGGTGATGGCCATTGAACCGATGATCAATATGGGAAAAAAGGATGTTTTTCTGGATGAAGATGGCTGGACGATCAGGACGGCAGACGGAAGTATGTCTGTACATTTTGAACACGACGTTTGTGTTAAAAAAGGCGAGGCCCTTATTCTTTCCAATTATGCACCTATTGAGGCCGCAGAAAAGCAAAACAGCAACCTGAACACTTCTTATTATTAATATAGCAGAAAACGCAAGGAAATCTGGTGTTTATCAGAATCCTTGCGTTTACCTGTTTCTTTAAAATCTGTGATTTAGAAACTATTCTTTTTCGGTTCCCGATTTGGTAGCCACCGGTTTTTTCTTTCTGAAAATAGGAAAAGTCATCGGACTTCTGGCAGGGCGCTCGTCGCCAAGCAATACACCCCATTGTTTAAATGATTCGGTACGATCGAATATAATTTTAAGCACGGCCACAATAGGCAAGGCCAGGAACATCCCGGAAATCCCGGCTATACTGCCGCCTATAAATACCCCGATAATTGCAAACAAAGCATTTATCTTCACCTTCGAGCCTACAATACGCGGCATCAGGATATTATTATCCAGAAACTGAACAAAAGCAATTACACCTAAAACGGTAAGTACCGGCCATAACTCCTGCGATGAAGTAAGCGTTAACAGTACACCGATCACGTTACCGATTAAGGCACCCACATAAGGGATCAGGTTTAATATCGCGAAAATTACCCCGATTAGCAGGGCATGTTTAATACCGATTAACATCAATATCCCCCCCAATAAAATGGTCATATAGGTAATCTGAATTAACAGTCCGATCAGATAACTTTTAATAATCGATTCGGTTTCATAAATGGCTTCTTTAACTTTCGGGTGGTCATCCGCTTTAAACCACATAAAGATAAAACGCAAAATAATGTCTTTATAAAAAAGCATCAGGTAGATATAAATAGGCAACAAACCGATAAACACGAATATACCACTCAGGGTAACAGCAGCACCACCTGCCATTGATGTACCCATGTTCATCAGGTCATCGCTCTTGGCCTGAATAAAGGCTTTTTGCTGTTTATCATTGTAATGGGTAATGCGACTGATCCAATCGCTTAACGAATTGATATGTTGTGTTACATTGGCCTTTATCTGCGGAAAATCTTTAACCAAAATTCCAATCTGGTTGGAGAAAAACCAAATAATCAAAGCCACAAACAGGGCCACCAGCAAAATGGGTAAAATGATGGCTAACGATTCCGGCACTTTTTTTCTTTTTAAAAATCGGTATACGGGCAGCAGCATAATGCTGATGAAAAAAGCCATCAATATCGGCATGATGATGTCTCGTCCGATCACCATCACCGCTGCAATGGCCATCAGGCCCAGTAATTCTATTGATCGTTTTACGGTTAGGGGTAATTTGTTCGTCATAAAAAGCTTATTCTGATTTGAGATTTAAACACCGTCCGGTTTGAAATGTTTTGAATAATTGCTTTGCGTGTGGGGTTTAGCATTTGGCGGCGAGAATTATTTTAAAGTTGGGATCGTGGAGTTGCGAGACAATTAACCGGTTAACCAATTAAGCAGTTAACCCTAATTAAAAAAATTACTTCCTGAACACCATATCCCCATAGATTAGCCTTATTTTTGCAGCTTCAATACCCGATATGAACAATCAAGATACCATTATTGCTTTATCTACTCCTTCAGGTTCCGGCGCCATCGGCGTAATCCGTTTATCCGGTCCGGATGCTATTTCATTGACCAATGCCGTATTTGCCGGAAAAGATTTAGAAAAGCAGGCCTCGCATACTTTACATTTTGGCCTGGTTAAAGATGGCGATCATATTGTGGATGAGGTGGTGGCAGGTTTGTTTGTTGCCCCAAAATCTTATACAAAAGAAAATGTAGTCGAAATATCCTGCCATGGGTCTAACTACATTATCCAACAGATTATTAATCTGCTGATCAGCAAAGGTGCCCGGGCAGCCAAACCGGGTGAATTTACCTTACGTGCCTTTTTAAATGGCGCTTTCGACCTGAGTCAGGCAGAAGCAGTCGCCGATTTAATTGCCTCCAACTCCAGGGCATCGCATGATGTGGCCATGCAGCAGATGCGTGGCGGTTTCGCCAACGAATTAAAAGGTTTGCGCGAACAGCTGATCCATTTTGCTTCAATGATTGAGCTCGAACTCGATTTTGCCGAAGAAGATGTGGAGTTTGCCAACCGCGAGCAGCTTAAAAGCCTGGTTAATAAAATTAATTACGTTTTGCAACGCTTAATTTCCTCTTTTGAAATGGGCAATGTAATCAAAAACGGGGTTCCCATTGTTATTGCGGGTAAACCAAATGTGGGTAAATCTACCCTGTTAAATGCCCTTTTGAACGAGGAACGCGCCATTGTTTCGGATATTGCCGGTACCACACGCGATACGATTGAAGATGAACTAACCATTGGCGGGGTAGTTTTCCGTTTTATCGATACGGCGGGAATCCGTGATACGGCCGATATTATTGAAGCTTTGGGTGTAGAACGTACGCTGGAGAAAATGAAACAGGCCAAACTGATCATTTATATGGCCGATGCTACTCAAAGCATTGCCGAAATTGAAGAGCAGATCCGCGGTTTAGCGCAATTGGGCATCCCCTATTTAATCCTGGTCAATAAAGCCGAACTCCTTAGCGATATGCAGCGTAAAGCTTTAGAAGCGTTAAATGTGGTTTTTACTACAGCTAAAGAGAAACAGGGTATTGATGAACTCAAAACCACCTTGCTGGAACAGGTTAACCTGCACCATATCAATACCAGCGAAACTTTGGTCACCAATATCCGCCATGTAGAAGCTTTAAAACAAACCGAACAGGCACTGCAAAGGGTTTTGGCGAATGTCGATAATCCGGTAACCTCTGATTTTTTAGCCATGGATATTAAACAGGCCCTGCATTACCTTGGTGAAATTACCGGTACCGTAACTACCGATGATTTGCTGGAGAATATTTTTACCAAGTTTTGTATCGGAAAGTAATAGAACATTCTCAAATCTGCTGAAGGATTTTTGAAAATTTGTTCCGTAGAGATAGATAATTAAAGATGCACAAATTACTATTTTAATCTAGTAAGTAGATATAATTTTATAAAATTTAGATAATGCGTTTTTCTCAAAGGATAGGCAAAAAACCAGTCAAAAACATTTTTCAGGTAGAGAATATTGATGATGATTTGAAAACTAGATTATGGAATATTTTCTACTCTGCACTAGAAAATATCGAATTCAAAGACATTGGTAGTTCTTCAAGAAAATGGTTTTATAATGCTTTATGGAAAGATTTTTTAAATTTGCCATTGAACGAAATACCTAAAACCAGATTTGGACTTGATGACCATCTTTTAAAGAAATTCATTAAGAGTTGGTTTGATAAAGCAGAATGGCATGAATTATATGATTTTATAGAATATCTAGTGCAAACTGATAATTATAAATTTGGTAGTTTGTTCGTCGAAAGTATAAATGATGCATTAAGACTAGAAGTATCTGCTTATAGAATTGTTAATAACAATATTGTACAAATAAATTCAGAACAAGAAATAGAGGAAGTAAGTAATGCAATTGTGTTAACTGATAAAATGAGCTCAGTTAATATACATTTAAAAACTGCTTTAAACATGCTTTCCGATAGGAAAACTCCTGACTATAGAAATTCGATTAAGGAGTCAATATCTGCTGTAGAAGCATATTGTAGAATATTGATAGGCGGAGAAAAAGCAACTTTAGGAAAAGCATTAGCAATTGTCGAAAAAAAATACGGATTGCATGGATCACTTAAAACCGCATTTAATGCTTTGTATGGATATACTAGTGATGCAGGAGGAATAAGACATGCTATTTTAGAAGATGATGTAGAAATCAAATTTGAAGATGCTAAATTTATGATGGTGTCGTGTTCATCTTTCATAAATTATCTTTCCTCCAAACTTGCTCTATAAGTTCTGAGAGATTGTTCATTTTAACCTATAATTACCTTTAGTCAACTATTTTTAGTTGCATTTTTGGCAATATTGATGACAACGTATTGATTTACAATACACTTTACGTTTTGTATTGGAAAGTAACCCCTGAAAACAACCACAATTTCGACCGGCCTATAAAAATTAAAAATCCGATTTTCAATAATTTAAACCAAACTTCACCACCACTCTTTTGGGGTTTAATCTCCCGCTTAGCTTAAGTTTCTGTAAAATGAGAGGTTACTGAACAACCTGCCAGGTGTTCAGTAACGCAATTTCGTTATTCTATGAAATTGCTCCCCCTTTATTCTCTAGCAATCTTTTAGTTTATTTCTTAACAATCGTAAACTCTGTTCTTCTGTTTAACTGATGCTCAGCAGGAGTACACTTTACTCCGTTTGCACATTGATTTAACAATCTGCTTTCTCCGTAACCAACTGCTGTAATCCTGTTTTTACTAATTCCTTTATCTACAATATATTGTACTGCAGCATCTGCCCTTCTTTGTGATAAAGCAAGGTTATAGGCATCATTTCCACGACTATCAGTATGTGAACCCAATTCAATCCAGATCGTTGGATTATCTGTCATTATTTTAACCAGCTTATCAAGTTCAATCGCGGCATCAGCGCGGATATTTGATTTGTCGAAATCATAATAAATGTTTTCCAATTTAATTGCTTTATTGATTTCAATCGCCACCAGGTATAAATCTTTTTTAATCTCTGTAGACACAGTAAGGCCTACCGTCGTTAAAGACTTTCCGTCGCTTCTAAAACTGGTCTTTTCTCCTGTTAAAAGATAGTCGGCTTCCTTTTCAAGATTAAATTTGAATCTACCATTACTATCCGTTTCTACCTTTAATGCAGAACCACTGGTTTTATTTAGGGTAACAATGGCATTGCCTAGTGGCTGTCCTGTTGTTTTATTATAAACAATCCCGGTCAATTTAAAATTCAGCATTAATTGTTGGCTGAAGCTGTAAATATCATCTTCTCCTAAACCATCAATACGGTTAGAGGACAAAAATCCTGTTGTGGCCGTACTTAAATTGAATGTAAAGTCGTCTTGGGGAGAGTTAACCGGGTAACCCATATTCTGAGGTTCAGATATCTTTCCTCCAAGTAGCCTGGCGCTAAAAATATCCAGGCCGCCCATCCCTATACGTCCATCACTACTAAAATAAAAATTATGGTTACCATCAAAAGATGGGCTTCGTTCATTACCCTCCGTATTAATTTCTGTTAAATTAACTGGTAAGCCCCAATCTCCGGCATCTGTTTTATGGCAAACATACAGATCGGTACCACCTTTACCACCTGGCATATTTGAACTAAAATATAAAATCTTCCCATCTGCACTGATAAAGGGATCGCCTACCGAATATTCATTTGCCATATTGTATTTAAAAGCAACCGGTTTACTCCACTTTCCTGAAGCGTCCTTTTTGCTGTTATAAATTTCGATGTTAACCGTAGCCAGCTTTCCATTTAGGATTTTAACTTTTGTATAATCTAATTTCTCCGGAATCCGCGTAAGCGTGAAATAAATTTCATCCCCCTTTTGGGTAAAGCTTGCCGGACCAACGTGGTATTCTGTTCCTGCCTCGATTGAGAATAAGGCAATACTATCTGAACCGGTTTTGGTGTAAAGCCTCAGGTAATGATTCCCTGTCCAGCCGTATATGTTTTTAGCAGGTGCTTTCAAACCATCGAATTTTAAAAATGGCTTATTCCCGCTTTGTTCATCTTTACTTGTTAAACCTCTGTCTGAGGAGAATACGATCATTCCTTTTTGCATCACTGCACCCCAGTCTGATTGTGGGCTGTTTAACGCTTTTTCATTATTGATGATAACGGATTTCGGTTCCTTCATCCAGTACATCGCCGAATCGCAGGAACGCAACCACATATTTTTTAATGATGGGTTAAGATTTTTATTTAAATCTGCATACTTATTAAACTGAATCCTGGCTTCGCTGTATTTTGAATTATTTTGCAGTGCTTTGGCATACAATAAAGTATTTTCTGACGGGCTTTTTTCCATCCCTGCAGCGATTGCATACCAGCTTTCGGTTTGCTTATAATTACGCTGGTATTGATAACAGGCCGCTAACCGTTGGGCAGCATGCAGCGTTGCCTTTTTCTTATAGGCCTGCTCGTAAAGATCAATTGCTTTCTCGTAATTATATTGCTCAAACTCTTTATCAGCTTCATTTAATACATATTGTGCTTTAACAATGGCCTGAAAACAGCACAGCATCAAAGCACAGATAATCAATACTTTTATCCTCATAAGTTTATTAATTTATTATTCTTATTGTTGTAGCGTTTATCTAGAAATACCTTGGTGTCATTAACCGGATGCTTTTCTTATTGAAGAAATAACCAACCGAAATCTCGTGGGTACCACCACTATAACCCTGTAAAGGTCCGATAGAAAAATCGTAGGCATAACCAATCCTTAAATTACTGCTTGCAAAAAACTGTGCCGCCGCCACGCCTGAATTTAAATTGCTCAAATCTTTCTGAAGATATTTCTTATCATAAAGCTTTACGCCCGTACGGTAAGAACCACCCAGCCATACTTTATCTGCAATAATAAAGAAAGCATTAACATCTAAGCTTGTAGGTCCTCCACGGTCGTCCTTTAGTAAAAATGAAGGCTTTAACTGCAGATCCTCATTAAGTGGCAGCAGCATCCCGGCAGTTAGATAATAGTGTGGTTTGGGTTGGGCAATAAAAGCATAACGGTCAATATCGATGTACTGCGAAACCAGGTTATCTGCTGAAAAACCTGCGTAAAAGCGGTTGTTAGAAAAGTAAACACCTGCACGTGCATCAGGTACTATTGTACTCTGGATACCAACAGGCTGGTTCACCTCAAAATCGTTCGGATTTAACATCGATCCGTCAATCCCCAGTTGCAATGCTCCGACACCCACCCCAAAGGCCAACCTGGAGGAGCCGTCTACATTCATCGGGATACGGTAAGCGTAGTTTGCATAAGCCGACAGGTTGCGCTGCGATCCGATCCGGTCACTCGAAATCTGTAAGGCCAAACCAACATTGCCGTTGTTTGCAATCGCATCTACCGCGATAGACATGGTGGTGGGAGAACCCTCAATACCCGTCCATTGGTTACGGTAAAACGCATGAAGGTTTAACTGCTCTTTATAACCCGCATACGCCGGGTTAATGTAGATCCCGTTAAACATGTACTGACTAAACTGAGCATCCTGTTGTGCTTTCGCAAAAATTATGCTGAAAGTTAGTATTGTTAATATGAATATCTTTTTCATTTTTATCTTAATTATGGGGCCAGCTGAATGGGGAACCAGTTAAAATCTGTTCTGCTTGTTTAACCATTCAGCATCCAATATTTAATCCTATTTCTTAAATGCCCTGATCAAAGTGATGTAGCCTTTAAACACCTGCCACGCTGCCCCTGCTGATTCCTTTACCCGAAGCACATAAAAATAAGTACCCTCATTCAAGCCTTCGCCAGTCCAGTTGTTCTGGTAGCCGGTTGCTTTATAAACCTGGTTGCCCCAGCGGTTAACGATAACCAGGTCATTCTCCGCAAATAGTTCCAATCCACGGATCTCGAATGTTTCGTTCGTACCATCGCCGTTTGGTGTAAATAAATTGGGTATGAACAAGGCAGAGCCCGAAACAGCCAGCTTGGTAAAGTAACCGCCATTTCCTGTTATATCGGTAGCAAGAGCTACATTGTTGCGTGTATGGATACCAACACCAGGATTAGTTCCTTTTAAAATGTCCCATTTATCACCGCTTAAATAACGGGCAATGGCGGCATTCCCATCTTTAAACAAACTGCCGTTGGTATTGCTGTTGTGCTGCAAAACCAGGTTTGCGGTAAGGGATGGGGAACCATAAATATGCCAGGTACGGTCCATGCCCAACGTCGGATTTTTAACCGCCCGGTTTGCGCCTGCATAATCCTGAACGCTTACAAACAATTTGCCTGCACTGCCGGGAGTTAAGGTAGCTGGCGTATAATCTCCTTCTTCAATACCTACAGGGAAAACAAAACCATCGCTGCCTACATGATCTTTTATCACATGGCCGGCAATGCTGTTGCCCGTAACCACCATCCTGGATTTACTGTAGCCTGCAATTTTACCTGAACTGTTAAAAGCCAGGTTATGTCCGTTCAGGATAATATCTGCACGGTCTACCGCTAAATCTAAAGTACGGCCAATGTTCAGCGCTGCCGATAAAGCACCTGAGGGATTAGACGTATTGTAACCCGGATCGGAAACATTGGCAAGCATAATGTTCTCTGCATTGCGGTGCTCAATAATCAGGTTGATGAAGTTACCGTTGTTCCCATCAATATTGGTGGGGCCGGCGGCCATACCTGGATAAAAAGGGTTAGTACCTGGATTATAAATAATGATTTTACCTGTACCACTAAAAGTAGCACCGGGCGCAATCCATATATTTTTGCTGTAAATCTCCAAGGTACCGTTAATCTCCCAGTTGGATCTGGGGCCGAAATAAGTACCCTCACTGAAACGCTGCTCTGTAGTACCTGCCGAGACAACAACCGTAGATTCGTCAACAGTCATACTCCCAGCCCCGCTTTGGCCCTTAGCACCAAGACCCGCAAGAGAAATCATCATGGCAAGGCCGATCTTATATATATTCATCTGTTATTTTACCTCTAATACAGTTCTACCTGTTAACCTAATTGATTATAAATTATCCTAGTTGCAGTAACACCCAGGTAGTTCCATCACTTTGTATTAAAAATTTATTTCCAAAATTTGGGTTAGGTGAATTCACTCCAGAAACTGATTTTGGTATAGTATCTTGAGTCTGTCCGGTTGATACTTCAAATGGGCGCGAAGTAGTAATATTGGCTCCACCGTTATTAATAATATAATACATTCTTCCCTTGCAGGTGGATGGATCAGGCAAGATCAAATTTATTGCGCCCACTGCCCTGTTTACAATTGTATAATCATTATTAGTAGCCTGATCATTAGTGGTAATAACCCTTATCGAATGACTTACTGAACCGTTAACCGCTAGGGCCGAGTTAGGATTATTATTATGAATTCCAATATTGCCCATCTGATATATGTTTTGGGTATTCGAAGTTGCTGAATTTCCTGTACCAACTTGTTTCCAGGGTTCAGCGGAAATGTTAGCAGCATCAACTGTTTTTAATACACCTTTTGAATCAGCCACAACTATTTTATCAGTAGCAGCACCTTGATTAGCCGCTGAATTAATATCACGAATACGTACGTTACCTGCACCGATATCTAAGCGTTCTGAAGGATTTACAGCTTCATTTGCAATACCTACATTACCGTTACCCAATACAGTTATGGCATTTGAAGAATTACTGATGTCTGTGCCATTTCCAATTTCGAAAATAGAAGAACTGATATTGTTGTTATAGCTACCTAAAATAAATTGATTTTCTGCACTTGATTGATTATGTGCGCCAAACATGGAAACGTTTGAAGCATAAGAAACGGTATTGTCATGACCAAAGATGGTATTGTTTTGCTGATTGGCTCCTGATCCTAATGCAGTTATTAAATTTGAAGTTCCAAATATGGTATTATTTGACATCGTGCCACCACCACCAATGGTATTCATAACATTACTTGTTCCGAAAATGGTATTATTGTTATATTTCGGACCACCACCATCGGTAGCCATTGTATTATTTGAGCCAAATATTGCTGCACCTTCAGCACCTCCATATAAAAGTTTATTGTTAACACCAAATACGAGGGAATTATGTGCATAGTTGAGGTTATTGGTACCAGCGGTTAAACCATTCTCTCCGCCAGCGCCTACGCCAGGGCCATTCGAAGTAGAATTATTAGTTCCAACGGTTAAAGATTGTGGCCCCCTGCCAAGATTATTTGTTCCAATGGTTGCGGAATTTAATCCAATCCGGCTTTCGCCACTTATCTCGTCAGGATGTGGTGTACCGACCCTAATTGATCCTCTTACATCTAAAGCCGTAATTGGATTAGCTAAAGAAAAATCACCGATTCCTACACGGCCATTTTGATATATGTTTTGCGTATTTAATGTTGCCTTATCTTTGGTTAATGCATTGTTCCATGGTTCAATAGGCGTGCTTTTAAAAGTTGAGGCGGGAATTGTTTTTAAAACACCGGTTAAAGTATCTGATAGCACAATATTGTCTGTTAATGCACCTGGATTTAAACCAGCTAAAGCTAAAGTATAAGTTCCGCTGGTGGTTATTGTTGTAGCGCTGTTTAGTGCACCTCCTAATCGGGTATTTATTCCTATTTTAGTTAAACCGTTATCAGCTGTATTTGCAGCTAATACTGTAAGATCTACTGTTTTAGTATTTCCACGTTCTAAGGTCAGCGTTAATATTTTGGTTGTATTATCCAGACTAAAATCTGTAATAGACTGGTTGTCTGTATCAACAACCGTATTATTAATGATATAAGGATCTTCAGGTGTACCTGTACCGGTAATATTAATATTTGCACCTGCCTTTGAAACGCCACCCTGACCATTTGTACCAGGATCTCCTTTTGGTCCGGTAGCACCGGTTAAACCAACAGGTCCCTGTGCTCCGGTGTCGCCTTTATCACCTACATCACCCTTATCCCCTTTTGGTCCGGCAATCCCTTGGGACCCTTGTTCACCAGTATCTCCCTTATCACCTTTGGCACCAGTATCACCTTTTGGTCCGGTAGCGCCAGTCAAACCAATAGGTCCCTGTGCTCCGGTGTCGCCTTTATCACCTGCATCACCCTTATCTCCTTTTGGTCCGGCAATCCCTTGGGGCCCTTGTTCACCAGTATCACCTTTGG
>Ga0182006_1000324_pt1 | contig 41463 bp, 33 predicted proteins | sample Sormic07211104_1_FD_123022 | JGI IMG/M metagenome (GOLD analysis project Ga0182006, IMG submission 123022) | Rhizosphere microbial communities from Sorghum bicolor, Mead, Nebraska, USA - 072115-104_1 MetaG | ecosystem: Host-associated > Plants > Roots > Rhizosphere | place: USA: Nebraska...
AATCCCGTTTAAACCATTCGTTTCCTGCAGCTATTTGGGGCTGCAGGGCGGTTAGAAAACTTTGTAAGTTTGGCCACAACCAGCACCAAAACCAAGTTAACTAAACCTGATAGAAACGGAAAGCCCGTAACGCAGTGGAGGCTTGAAGTGGATAGCAGGGTTTCCGGAACCGATATACATAGGAACCTGCTTTTCCAAAACCAACTAATTTATTATTTAGTGCCAGATGGTAACATCTGACTGCACCAGTGAATAGAAACAAAAAACCCCAGTGGGTGTACACCGGGGCTGCATTTATAATGACCTCATAGGTAGAGGGAAATTGCGATATTATCCTTGTTTTTGCGCGGTCGCTTTCAATGCATCGTTAGCAACGATTACAATCTCTACGCGACGGTTAGCTGCACGGCCAGCATCAGTTTCGTTATCTGCAATTGGCTCAGCAAAACCTTTACCAATGGTAACTAACCTTGATGATGGAACGCCTTGAGAAACGGCATATGCCTTAACCGCTGCCGCTCTTCTTTCCGATAAGCCCATGTTATATTGTTCTGTACCGCGGCTATCGGTATGACCGATAATTTTGATATCAGTATCAGGATATTGATTTAATGAAGAAGCTAAACTCTGGATATTTGTTTTAGCTGCATCTTTTAAAGCCGTTTTATCAAAATCGAATAGAATACCACTGTCAAATTTTACAATAATTCCTTCACCTTCACGAATAACTTCTGCATTAGGAATAGCTTTCTGGATTTCAGCTGCCTGTCTGTCCATTCTACGGCCGATAAAAGCTCCCGCTGTACCGCCAATAGCACCACCAATTAAGGCACCTACTGCTGTATTACCGGCTTTTTTACCGATCAATGCACCAATAACACCCCCAGCTGCAGCACCAATACCAGCTCCTTTTTGTGTTTTAGTTAAACTATCACAACTTTGGAATGCCATCGAACCTACTGCTAACCCTATACTTAATGTTGCTATTCTTACTTTTGAAATACTCATAATAATCTAGATTTATAATTTCTACTCCATATATTCAAACACAATGCCAAAAAGTTACCGAACTGTATTTTCTGTCTGTTTTGCCCAAATTTTACTATAAATAAGAATTATCAGCACAAAAAAAGAGTCCCGAATAATGGAGACTCTTTGATAATGTATCATTCTTAGTACAAAAACTAAGCGGAGAAATAACTCTCCAACTCTTTCAATGTATTTTCATCTGTTTTAAAATCTTTAATTACCTGCCCTTTTTCAACCAAAATGATCCGGTTACAAACATCGGTAACGTGATTTAAATCGTGACTGGAAATAAAGGTGGTCATGTTGCCTGTTTGCTCTTTCAACAGTTTTTTTAAACGGATCTGCGTAGTTGGATCGAGGTTAGCAAAAGGCTCATCTAAAATTAAGATTTCGGGCTTCTGCATCAGGGCAGCCGCAATTCCTACTTTATTCTGGTTTCCTTTACTAAAATCGCGGATGTACTTTCCACTGTTTAATATTTCCCCATTAAAGAACTCACCGTATTGACTCAGATAGGCAGAAACATCAGCCACACTTAAGTTATTCAAACTGCCAATAAAAATAAAATACTCCTCAGGGGTTAAATAATCAATCAGAAAACCTTCATCCAAAAATGATGCAGTATAATTCTTCCAGTTATCGTTGTGCATTACATTTTCGCCTTTTGATAAAACCTCGCCATTAGTTGGGCGGATTAAATCTAAAAGCATCCGGAAGAAAGTGGTTTTACCAGCGCCGTTATTTCCAACTAAGCCAACGGTTTCGCCAGCAGCAATCTGCAAATCTTCGATGTTTACAACGGTTTTATCGCCATAAACTTTTTGTAAATTCTTAACTTCTAAAATCATAATTATTCTCTAAAGCCTTCGGCTATTTTATAACGTTGTAACTCTAATCTTTTTGCAATGTAATTAACCCAAAAACCCCTTAACAATAACATGGCCAGGCCAAAAACAGATACGGCTACCAATCCCCAGTAAGGCTTGTTAAGCATGCCAAACGGCACATAAATTAATATAGGTGTAAGTGCATATGGAAACATTAACAACCATTGTGTAGCACCGGTACCCTGATAGTTGAAGCTTGCCGCTTTGGTAATATCCAGTCTTTTATAGTTTAATGTAGCGAGATAGAGCACCACAACGGTACCAAAACCAATGTTGTATAAATAGGCCGCCAGGTGTAAGAGTAATAGCTTTGGACTTAAAAACCCATAAAAACTCGCCAATAAGGTAATAATGGTACAGCCAATAGTAAATAGTAGAAATTTAGCCCTGATATAATCTTTAAAATTGATTTTATTGGCTAATATTCCGTCAAAATGGGCACTTTGCCATGCAAACATAAACTGGCCGTAAATAATGATGGATACGCCCGTCATGAAGATTGCGCCAAACATCATCTGCCCAAAAGCATCGCGATCTATTGCTTTTTCTTTATAAAAAATAAATCCATAGAAAAGGAAGAAGAAACCAAGAATAACCGAAGAACGGGGGCGTTTATGGCGAAGGATTAATTTCAGCTCTAAAGCTGCCAGTTCGCCTACTTTACCAAAGCGGTTAAGAAAAGCATAATCGGTACTCCCCTTCTTCTCTTGCTTTGTACTTAATTCTTCTACATATAAATTTTTACGCAAAAAATTAGAATTGAAGTAAAAAATAGCAACCGCAGCAATTGTAAAGGCAAAACCATATAAAGGCTGTGCTGCGATGGCCCTGAATACCACATCAGAACCTGCCATGATCGAAATAACCTTATAATATTCTAAAGCAGCAAAGGCAGCAATAACCACCAAGCCTAAAAAAGTATACAAAGTATTGGTGATCGATTTCCGTTTGATATACAACACCATGTAGTTGTTAAAAATCATGATCGAAAATATCGAAACGATGTACATGATAGTGGCAACTGCACCAAGGCTTGGAGCAATTTTGATAAAACAGAACGGAAGAAAAATAAAAAATGGCCAAAGGTTAAATGCCGAGAAGAGTGCTTTAACATTTAAAAATTTAATGATCTTACTCTTCTGGATTTTGAGATGCAGGTAAGGAATGATACTTAATGTTGGCAACTCCTGAAACTGCATGCGCATGATAAAATCGAATGCAAAATAATAGAGGATAATTCCGTTGAAGCTTTTAATTACATCTTGATTTGGGAAAAAGTAGGCCAATAAATGAGACATGCCTAAGCCAGCTCCAAGTGCCAACGTAAAAAAATACAGCATAAAAAAGCCCAAAACAATCTGGCCGGCAATACTACTGCCTCTGTTTCGCGAACGCCAGAAAGATTTTCTTTGATGGCTTAAAAAAGTACTCAGCATATTTAGTTTAGTTGTTTGATTTTAGTCAATATATCTATTAGTATGCATTCAGCAGAAAATGTTACACTAATATTTGTATTTGTCTTTCCAGTTCTGCTTAAGCTTTTCACGCAACTTCTCTTCTGCAGGGTTTTTCCCCGGATCGTAGAGTTTTGTGCCGCTTAATTCTTCCGGAAAATATTCTTGTGGCGAAAAATTGCCTTCATATCCGTGCGAGTACTGGTAATCTTTTCCATAACCGATATTTTTCATCAGTTTGGTCGGTGCATTACGGATATGCAAAGGCACGGGCAAATTTCCAGTCTGCTTAACCAGGGCCTGCGCCTTGTTAATGGCTTCGTAAGATGCATTACTTTTAGGCGAGCTGGCTAAATAAGTTACACACTGCGATAAGATGATCCGCGCCTCCGGATAACCGATTACGTTTACCGCAGTGAAACAGTTATTGGCCAAAAGCAGGGCATTAGGGTTGGCATTACCAATATCTTCTGAAGACAAGATCAGTAACCTACGGGCAATGAACAAAGGATCTTCACCTCCTTCTATCATCCGCGCCAGCCAATACACCGCGGCATTAGGGTCGCTGCCACGGATGGATTTAATAAAGGCCGAAATGATATCGTAGTGTTGCTCTCCGGCTTTATCGTATAGCGCAAGGTTCTGCTGCGCATGCGCCAGCACATTTTCGTTGGTGAGTACAATTTTATTTCCGCCAATGCCATTAATGGCAATTTCGAGCACATTTAACAATTTCCGTGCATCACCGCCCGATAAACGGATCAGTGCTTCGTGCTCTTTTATGGAAATATTCTTTGCTGAAAGAATACTATCTTTTTTAATGGCTGTTTCCAACAAACCCGCCAGCTCCGTTTCGGTTAAGGATTTTAAAATGTAAACCTGACAGCGGGAAAGTAAAGCGGAGATTACCTCGAAAGATGGATTTTCGGTTGTTGCACCAATTAAGGTAACCAGGCCTCTTTCCACTGCGCCCAACAAACTATCTTGTTGCGATTTACTAAAGCGGTGAATCTCATCAATAAATAAAATGGGCAGGCCTAAAAAGCTATCCTTCAGCTGTGCGGCCCTATCGATCACCTCCCGAATGTCCTTTACACCACTATTAATGGCGCTTAAGTTAAAAAACGGACGATCTAGTGCCTGCGAAATGATGTAGGCCAAGGTTGTTTTACCCACACCTGGAGGTCCCCAAAAAATCATGGAGGGGAGCTGACTGCTTTCGATCGCTTTGCGTAAAACTGCACCTTCTCCAACTAAATGCTGTTGCCCAACATATTCATCGAGATTTTGAGGGCGCATACGTTCGGCTAAAGGGGGCAGGTTTTGCATAATGGTAAATATATAAAAATTGAGTATTTTGTTTGTCGATAATTTACTAACCAAATATTGAAAGCATAACTGTTTTAAAACAAAAGGACGAATGCTTTAGTTCTAATTTATTACTATGGACATTAAAAACTTAGATCACCTTGTACTAACGGTTGCCAATTTAGAAAGCACCTGCAGGTTTTACAGCCTTGCCCTGGGAATGGAAATTATTGAATTTGGCGAAAATAGAAAAGCCTTGAAATTTGGGAATCAGAAAATTAACCTGCACCAATATGGAAGTGAGTTTGAACCAAAAGCTTTCAAACCTATGCCCGGAACAGCCGATCTATGTTTTATTACCGATTTCCCTTTACGCGAAGTGATGCAGGAACTTAAAGAAAAATGCATCGAAATTGAGGAAGGTCCTGTAGAACGCACCGGCGCCAATGGGAAAATCACCTCTATCTACCTCCGCGACCCGGATATGAATTTAATTGAGGTGAGTAATTATTTGTAAACGCCTCGCAAAGATTTTTGCCACGGAAACACGGAAGATGGTGTAATACAAAATTATATCGTCCTCGTTTGCAACGAGGACAGAGGGGAAAGGCGATTTTATCGCCATTTAGTTTGTTTATCTGCATTACAAATGCAGATCTCGATAATCCTCGTTACAAACGAGGACTATTTAAGTTGTTTAAAGAAAAATCTTCGACAGACTCAGACTGACACATCAACATTTCATTACAAAAAAGGATTCTTTTGATTGCATTAAAATTCCCAATCAAGTTGGGAATGACGCCCCGTATTGTATCAAGCTTCAAGAAATTAATCTTCAATTTTCGAGTGGTGTTTAGTATCTTTCATCGTAGTATACAATATCAGCGAGATTAAAATGCATCCGGTTACATACCAGTAGAAATAGTTTTCGTGACCGATATTCTTAAACCACAACGCAAAATATTCTGCCGTTCCACCGAAAATGGCAACGGTTAAAGCATAAGGTAAACCCACACCCAAAGCCCTGATTTCGGCTGGGAACAGTTCTGCCTTAACTACGGCATTAATGCTCGTATAACCGCTAACAATAATTAAGGCGCCAATCATCAGCAAGAATATGATAGTCGTATTGGTTTCTCCAGCCAAACCGGTTAAAATGGGATAAGTACATAAAGTACCCAGTATTCCAAAACCAATTAATAAAGGTTTACGCCCAATTTTATCAGATAAAAGGCCGAAAAGTGGCTGCATAACGGCAAAAACCAACAATGAAACGAATGATAAGGTTGTAGAGGTTTCTTTACTCAGGTGAACTGTATTAACCAAAAATTTCTGCATATAAGTGCTAAACGTATAAAAGGCAATCGTTCCGCCCAAAGTTAAGCCCACTACAGTAAAAACTTCCTTTGGATATTTCATCAGTACGACAATGCCGCCTTTTTTATCTACTGAATTTTTGCTTTTAAAAGCGTTGGTTTCATCGATATGTCTCCTTAAATACAAAGCGATGAAAGAAAGTATGGCGCCGATAAAAAATGGAATCCGCCAGCCCCATTCGTGCAGTTCGGCAGGCGTAAGCAACCAGTTTTGTAAAATTAATTGAATGCCCAAAGCCAGTAACTGCCCGCCGATTAAGGTTACATACTGAAAGCTTGAATAAAATCCACGGTGTTTTTTGGTAGCCATTTCGCTGAGGTAAGTGGCAGAAGTTCCATATTCGCCGCCAGTACTTAGGCCCTGGATCAGCCTTGCAAAGATCAGTAATAAGGGAGCTGCTATGCCGATCTGTTTGTAACCTGGGGTTAATCCGATAATTAACGAACCTATCGCCATAATGAGTACAGAAAGTGTCATCGAACGTTTTCGCCCTAACTTATCGGCAATGCTGCCAAACAGCCAGCCACCGATAGGCCGCATTAAAAAGCCTACTGCAAAAATCCCTGCGGTATCTAATAACTGTGCAGTTGGATTACTATTGGGGAAAAAAGCAGGAGAAAAATAAAGTGCAAAAGCAGAATAAGTATACCAATCGTACCACTCCACAAGATTACCAACCGAACCGCCAAATATAGATTTTAACCGATATTCTACATCCTTAATTTCGTTCTGTTGTATTGTCTTTTCCATAGCAGAGAATGGTGATGGAGTGGATTTTGAATGATTGAGTGAAACTTAACTTTAACACCTTTGTTAATCAAAAATATGATAATTTTATAAAGAAAGCGCGGAGTTATTTTCATTCTGACAGCATTCGCTCCTTCTCTCATTCAGCACTCAACCATTAACAAAATGAAAGATAATTTTTCTACTCAATCTGCCGACTACGCAATCTACCGGCCAACCTACCCCCAAGAACTGTACGATTATCTGTTTGATCTGGTGAAAAATAAAGAAACGGCATGGGATTGCGCTACAGGAAACGGTCAGGTTGCACGAGTATTGGCCCAGCATTTCGATGCGGTTTATGCGACGGATATCAGCGAGGATCAATTAAAAAATGCATTGCAGCTACCTAATATTACCTACAAAGTGGAACCAGCGGAGCAAACATCGGTGGGTAACGCCAGTTTCGATCTGATTACGGTAGCCCAGGCCATCCATTGGTTTAATTTCGAAGCGTTTTATGCAGAAGTAAAAAGAACACTGAAACCAGATGGACTTTTCGCAGTGATTGGTTATGGCTTAATGTTTATCGATAAAAAAGTAGATAAAGCTGTACATAAACTTTACGAAGATATTTTGGGTAAATATTGGGACAGCGAACGCCGTTATATTGAAGAGGGTTATAAAACCATCCCCTTTCCCTTTGAGGAGATCATTGCTCCTCGTTTTCAGATTAAAAGCACCTGGAGTTTTAACCAACTGATTGGCTATTTAAATACCTGGTCTTCTTTGCAGCATTATAAAAAGGCGAATGAACGCAACCCATTAGAGTATATGTTTACCGAATTAAAAGAAGCCTGGGGAGATGATGCTGAGAAAGCGGTTAATTTCCCGGTTTTACTGCGAATTGGGCGGTAGGTTTAACCACTGAGCGAACAGAGATAAGGCACAGAGGGCACTGAGTTCGACATGCAATTGGTCTCTACTCGCTCTGTGAAAACTCAGCGATCTCTGTGGTTAATTTAAATTATTATTTCAACAACTCCAGGATACCTAAAACAGTTAGTTTTTTCTGCTCACCGCTTTGCATATCTTTTAATGTAAGTTCTCCGCTAGCAATTTCATCACCACCGATTAAAATTACGTAAGGGATGTTCTTGGCATCAGCATAGGCCATTTGTTTTTTAAGTTTCGCCGAACTTGGATATAACTCAGCGGAAATACCTGCATTTCTGAATTGCTGAACAATTGGCAAAGCATATTTTTCAGCTGCTGCATCAAAATTACTGATCAACACTTTTGTTCCGACTTCTGCCGAAGCGGGGAAAAGGTTCAGCTCTTCCAATACGTCGTAAATGCGATCAGCACCGAAAGAAACACCAACTCCGGTTAAATCTTTTAAACCGAACATACCGGTTAAATCATCGTAACGACCGCCACCACCAATGCTGCCCATAGCAACTTCGTTAGTTTTAACTTCGAAAATACAGCCGGTATAATAATTTAATCCACGGGCTAAAGTAATATCCAACTCTAATTTGGCCGTTAATGGTAAACCATAAGCAATCAGGCTTTCTACATATTCAAAAACCTGTTCAATTTCGGTAATGCCTTTTAAACCTGTTTCTGACTCCGCTAAAACATCTTTCAAGCTAGCCAGTTTTTCCTCGTTGGTGCCTTCCAATAAAATTACCGGGCGAAGTTTTTCTAAATCAGCCTCGGTAAAACCACGTTCTAACAATTCTTTACTTACCCCTTCTAAACCGATTTTATCCAGTTTATCAATGGCTACAGTCATGTCTATAATTAAATCTGGTTTACCGATAATCTCGGCAATGCCTGATAAAATTTTCCGGTTGTTGATTTTTATACTGAAATCTTTCAGGCCCAGTTTGCTTAAAGCTTCATTGTAGATTAAAATAAATTCAGCTTCGTTCAATAAACTCTTTGAGCCAACAACATCTACATCGCATTGATAAAATTCACGATATCTACCCCGCTGAGGCTTATCCGCTCTCCAAACAGGTTGGATTTGAAATCTTTTGAATGGTAAGGTAATATCATTTTGATGCATCACCACATAACGCGCAAAGGGTACTGTTAAATCATAACGCAAGGCTTTTTCAGAAATTAGCGGAATCAGTTTGTTGCTATTATCTTCATCTGCAAAATCGAAGGATTTCTTTTTTGGATCTTTAAGAAATTCGCCGCTGTTTAAGATTTTAAAAATCAGTTTATCGCCTTCATCGCCATACTTTCCTGTCAAAGTAGAAAGGTTTTCGAAACTAGGCGTCTGGATTTCGGCGTAACCGTATTTTCTGAAAACCATTTTAATGGTATCGTAAATAAAGTTGCGTTTTACCATTTCAACCGGAGAAAAATCGCGGGTACCTTTTGCTAATGAGGGTTTAATAACTGACATAGCCGCAAAAGTACAAAAATGTAAGGTTTAAAAATAAAATTTCGTCATTGCGAGAAGGAACGACAGCCCGTCCCGATTTTTCGGGGAAGCAATCTTAAGCACTAATCAGTTGTTGTAAGATTGCTTCATCGGCTGAAAAGCCTCCTCGCAATGACGATCAAAGAAAAAATTACTTCCCCAAAATTTCTTTCACCAACTCTCGATTCGGCTTACTCACCGGAATTTTATCGCCACTATCCATTAAAAGTGTTCCACCATCTTCTTTAAGCCAGCTTTTTACAAATTTCGGGTTAACCAGATGGCTTTGATGTACCCGTACAAAACCGTGGGGTTTGAGCAGATCGGAATATTCTTTCAGTGGTTTCGAAATCAGGATTTTATCGCCATTGCTTAAAAAGAAAAACGTGTAAGTGTTATCGGCCACACAACGCATAATATCATCAACCGAAACATAACGGATTTCATGCTGTTGCGGCAATGCAATTTTCGGCGTACCTGGCTCGTTCTTCTTGATCTGACTCAGTAAAAAATTGAGCTGCTCTCCATGTATTTTATTTTTGATCCTGATTTCGGCCTTTTCAACTGCTGCTTTCAATTCGTCAGAATCTACTGGTTTCAGCAGATAATCCAAGGCAGCGAATTTTACCGCCTGTATACCATAATTATCGTAAGCGGTGACAAAAACTACTTCAAAAGTTTTCTCCGTAAGCTGGTTTAACAAATCGAAACCAGTGGTTTTCCCCATTTGGATGTCTAAAAAAAGTAGATCCGGATGATGAAGATTAACCTGACTAAAGGCGTCGCCAATATTACTGGCAATGGCTACCACCTTAATATTGGGGCAATGTTTATCCAGTAAAATCTTCAGATTTTCTAAATTCGCCGCTTCGTCATCTACTAAAATTGCCCGCATCTTATAACCACTGGCTTAATGTGATCTTAATTATTGTTCCGCCTGTATCCGCCTTCATATCCAATAAAAACTGGTTTTCCTTGTAAATAGAATTAAGTAAAGATATCCTGTTTTTGGTCAAAGCCAAACCTAAACCTGTATAATTTTGGCTTACATCGAAACCACTTCCATTATCTTTTATGCTTAAGATCAGGTCTGTTGATTGTGCTCTAAAACCAATTTCAATTTTGCCATCACTTCCTTTCTCTGCGATGCCATGTTTTACGGCATTTTCTACAAAGGGTTGCAAAAGCATGGCTGGAATTTCGATATTCTCTACATCTAAATCAGGTGAAGCTGTGATCTGGTACTGAAAACCAAAACGCAGTTGCTCCATCTGCAGGTAATCGTCGAGCAAGGTCTTCTCAGAAGTTAAACTGATGAGTTCTTTATGATCTAACACATTACGTGTTAAGCGGGCAAATTTAACAAGGTAGCGATTGGCGTTGTCGATTTCGTTTTTGTTCATCAGTGTTTGAATACCTGCAAGTGCATTGAACAAAAAGTGTGGGTTCAGCTGTGAACGTACAGATTCTAACCGGAGTTTGGCGATTTCTTTATCTCTATACTGTAAAGCCAGCTTCTTAGCTTCTTTCTTTTTGATATAGGTTACAAGGGCTCCAAAAATTGCTCCGCATACGGCACATAATATGAGGCCGTAAATAATAAGCTCTTTTTCGGAGAAATATCTCCTTCTGGTATTATACACTTGAAAAGAATAACGGGTTGTGCTTTTTTCAATAGATTTTGAACCAAAATCCTGAGAAAGCTTAGGAATAATAAGCAATTCATAATCGCCTGACTTATTAAAATGTTCTGCACCAATTAATAAGTAAGGTACCCTTGGGGTAATGTAGCCATAAAGCCAATTATTTGAACGGAAGACAATTTTACCTGTAGATTTATCTTTCAGATAAACATTATAAACAAAATCCAAATCGGTGCTTTTGATCACGATCATTAGATTTTTTGTGGCTTCATCTACACTTAAAGCCGCAGCGTCTTCCTTACTTTTAAAATCTACGTACCCACCTTTTTTATCGCGAATATTTAAGTTAATCATTGAAATAGATGCTGGTTGAATTATTTTATTGTAAATAATTACCCTTGCTATTTCACTTCTATTGGTAATCTTATAAAGATTAATGGTTATTTTTTTGTTTTCGACATTAAACTTTCCTAAATCTATCTGAGCTTTATTTTCGTACAGCGTTTCTATTTTTGTCACTTGTGGCATTGCATCAGAAACAATTTGATTACTATCATTTTCAACAACATTGTATCTGTAAAATGATAAGCTATCTTTATTTATATAACCAAAAAGATTAATTTCTTTTGTTCCTTCCAAATACACCAGATTACTTAGTGGTTGATTTTGAATTGTATTATGATAATCAACAGTTTTGGTAAACTGGTCTACAGTAAAAGACAAGCCAAATCCAAAACCACTGCCGTTGCTAGCAGAATAAACATAGTTCTTCCCGTAATTAATGTTGTAGTTATTTTTCTGCGCACTTGCTACGAAAGCAAAAAACAGTAAGGAAATAGAAAGTAATATTTTTTTCATGCGTTTAATTTTTCATAAACATCTTGCAAAAAATCTGTACAGGAAACATTAAAACAGGATATGGCATGAATAACCTTGTAAAAGCTGGGGTTGAGACAGGATTTATATTCGGGAGGAATTAGGTTTCTCAAAGATATTGCACTTCAGTACCAATAACTGGGTTGAAAAGAAAAATCGTCATCTCGAATGAAGCGTAGTCCCGAACGTTCGGGAGAGAGACCTATGTTAGATAGATTTCTCGGCTGCGCTGCACTTCGCTCGAAATGACGGTTAGCTGGAGATAATATCGCTTTATTACCCCCCGGCTTTTTTCACTTTATAGCCCTCTTTCTGCAGGATGCCCATTACTTTATCGCGCACATCGCCCTGAATCATGATTTCGCCATCCTTAACTGAGCCACCTACACCACATTTGGTTTTAAGCATTTTGCCCAATACATCTAAATCTTCAGCGCGGCCTCTAAAGCCTGTAATTAAGGTTACCGCCTTGCCACCACGGTTCTTTTTATCGAGCATTACCCTTAAATCCTGCTGGTTATTTGGCGAAGTAACGGTATCATCAACTTCTTCTTCGTATTCGAATTCTGGATTGGTAGAATACATAATTCCGCCAAGATCACTTAAACTATTTTTCTTTGGTTTCATGTTTTATAAAGTTCATTGGCCATTGGTTCATTAGTCAACAGTCTATGGTTGATAGTTTGATGGTTCATGGTCTAATCACCTTCAACCGCTACGCTAAACAGTCAACGCTTAGCCATACTCAAGGAACAATTACTTTGAGCGAGAGTGGCTTTATCACCGCTTCAATCTCTGTTCCCATTTGTAAAGGTTCGCCATCTACATGCACTGCACCCGCTTTTTCTCTGGTAATTTTAATGTTTTTGCCTTTAATAATTTCAATCATGTCTGATGTTTCGGCCTTCCCTCTTAACATTACATAACCCAATAATGGCAATTTTATTATCGGAAAAGGTTTAATGATGCAAACATCAAGCAAGCCATCTTTTACCGAAGCATTAGGTGCGATATAAACATCGTTGCCATACTGCGATGAATTGGCTATGCTAATGGCAAAAGCTTTTCTAGTATATGCGACGCCATCAATGTTTAGCAAATAAGTTTGTGCTTTATAGTTAAAAACTTCTTTAAAGCCCAGCTTTACATAGCCTGATAGACCCCGCTTTTTATCTTTCGAAAAAACAGCGCTCAAATGGGCATCGAACCCCATACCGGCCAGGTTAAAAAAACATTTGGTATTAAACTCGGCCGTATCAATATCATCAACATTAAAGTTATTGATCAGGGAAAGTGCATACCTCAAATTTTTCGATATCCTTAAAAACCTGGCGAGGCCGTTTCCCGATCCAAGCGGCAAAATCCCCAAAATCTTTCTGTGTTTTAGTACCTTACTCGCCACCTCGTTAATGGTACCATCGCCACCTGCAGCAACAATTACATCGAAATTTTTAGTCGCGGCTTCGTCTGCCAATTCGCCTGCATGACCAACATATTCGCTAAAAACGAAGTTCGGGCTAAACTTTTCCTTATCCAGATATTGATCAATAAAATCGGGGATACGTAACTTCCCTCGCCCACCAGAGATAGGGTTTATAATAAAGAGGATATTGATCTTTGTGTGCAAAGTGTAAGAATGAATGCACAAAATAATCTATAATTTTTGAAATAAAGAAAATATGCTAATTTTGCACCATTAAAAAAGTGGATTGATTTGCTATCCCGACACCTCGGGACCGGATTGCAACCACTTAAAAAAATTGCTAATGCCTCCTTTCAATCATTTAAACACCTGTTTCCAAGGGGTTTGGCAAGTATTAATTTGTTTATTTACCATTAATTTATTTAATAAATGTCATATTTATTTACATCAGAATCTGTTTCTGAAGGCCACCCAGATAAAATCGCCGATCAAATTTCGGATGCATTAATTGATAACTTCTTAGCATTCGATCCAGAATCAAAGGTTGCTTGCGAAACTTTGGTAACTACTGGTCAGGTTATTTTGGCTGGTGAGGTAAAATCTAAAACATATTTAGATGTACAACAGATTGCCCGTGATGTAATCAAGAAGATTGGTTACACCAAAAGCGAGTATATGTTTGAGGCCAACTCTTGCGGAATTTTATCAGCAATACACGAGCAATCTCAAGACATTAACCAAGGTGTAGATAGAAGTAACAAAGAAGAACAAGGTGCTGGCGATCAGGGTATGATGTTTGGTTACGCAACAAACGAAACCGAAGATTATATGCCTTTGGCATTAAATCTTTCTCATAAATTATTACAGGAACTTGCTGTTCTGCGCCGCGAAAATAACGAAATCACTTATTTACGCCCGGATGCAAAAAGCCAGGTTACTTTAGAGTACGACGATAACAATAAACCAGTTCGTATTGATGCGATTGTAATTTCTACACAACATGACGATTTTGATGAAGAGGCTACAATGCTAGCGAAAATCAAAACTGATTTAGTGAATATCCTGATCCCAAGAATTATCAAAGCCAATCCTGCTTATGCACATTTGTTTAATGATAAAATTGAATACCACATTAACCCAACCGGTAAATTTGTAATCGGTGGTCCGCATGGCGATACAGGTTTAACCGGAAGAAAAATTATTGTTGATACTTACGGTGGTAAAGGTGCACATGGTGGTGGTGCTTTCTCGGGTAAAGATCCAAGTAAAGTAGATAGAAGTGCAGCTTACGCTACACGCCATATCGCTAAAAATTTAGTGGCTGCTGGCGTGGCTGACGAAATTTTGGTTCAGGTATCATATGCTATCGGTGTTGCAAAACCAATGGGTATTTACATCAATACTTATGGCACTGGTAAAGTAGGAAAAACTGATGGCGAGATTGCTAAAATTGTAGAATCGATTTTCGATATGCGCCCTTACTTTATTGAGCAACGTTTGAAATTAAGAAACCCAATTTATAGCGAAACGGCTGCCTATGGACACATGGGCCGCACGCCAGAAACAGTTACCAAAACTTTCAGAACACCGAACGGTGAAGAAAAAACAGTTACGGTTGATCTGTTTACCTGGGAGAAATTAGATTACGTAGATCAGGTTAAAGCTGCTTTCGGCATTTAATTCTTTCGAATAAATTTATAGAAAAAGGCGTTTTGCAGATATGCAGAATGCCTTTTTTGTTGCGTTAAATTTATGCGGACAGATTCCACATTTGGTGGCTTAGCTATTAGCAGAAAAATAATTGATCACTTTTTTGAAAAGCAGGGTCCTGAGTGCATCGGTTTCAAAAGCCCTGCCATCCGCTTTACCTCTCTGCGTTCGGTGCTCGCTCCTGTCAGGTTTAGTTAACTCGGGCAGGTGGTTCTTAGGGGGGAGAAATCTTCTCTCAAGAAATAAATCTGCTGGAACTTTGCGGTTTTCTGATAATAGGAGCAAAAGCTAATGTATTTAAACCTGATCAAAGCGGATGCTCCCGATTTTTCATCGGAGCAGAAGCGGGAGCAGGACCGAATAAGCCGATACACTACTGAACCTGCTTTTCAAAAAACAATACAAAATATTTTTTCCTACGCGAAACTTACGATTCTGCCTGGCCTACTGGCTTGGTAGACTTCGTAAGTTGCCTCCCTGCGTATTAGGCCAAATGGTATTTTAGCTCCTGGTGGCTGCCCTGCTCAACCACTAAACCTTTATCCAATACAATAATTTTATCAGCATTGTTCAGCGTACTCGATCGGTGCGTAATTACAATTACGGTTTTCTGTTCGGCTTTTAAAAGCTCGATCATGCGTTGTACATGTTGTTCCGAAACCGAATCGAGCGATGAAGTAGCTTCATCTAAGATCAGAATTTCCGGATCGCGGTATAAAGCCCTTGCAATAGCAATCCGCTGCCTTTGCCCACCCGATAATGATGTGCCGTTTTCGCCCAGATAAGTCTGAAAGCCCTTAGGTAAAGCCTCAATAAAACCAATTAAACCCAGCTTAGTGGCAATATCAATAATCCTCTGCATATCGGGCTCTTCTTCACCAATGGCAATATTGTCGATCACATTACCAGCAAATAAATCAATCTGTTGTGGCACAACCGATACCATTCTACGAAGCGACGAATTGGTAATGTATTTGAGATCATATTTACCGATACGCACATTACCCGCTTGTATCGGATAAATATTCTGCAGGATAGACATCAAGGTCGATTTTCCTGAACCACTCTCGCCCACGATGGCCGTAAATTTCCCTTGTGGAATGGTTAAATTCAGGTTATCGAAAACGGGCAACCTTGCCCCATAGCGGAAAGAAACATTTTCGAAATGAATATCTCCAATTTTATCGGCACTTAATTCAATTTGGTTTTCATCACTTTCGCGCTCCAGATCCATAATTTCGAATAATCTGTCTGCTGCAATAACAGCATCCTGTACAGTTTTATTCATGCCGATTAAAGAGGACACCGGCCCTGTAAAATAACCGATCAAAGTATAAAACGATAATAATTCTCCAGGGGTAATCGAATTGCTTAACACATAACCTGCCCCCACCCAAAGCAATACAATAGTAATCATACGCGAAATAAACTCGGTAGAAGTTCCTGATACAACGGCATTTATATTTGATTTAAAGCCTGCCTGGAGCAACTTGATGAAACGGGTTTCGGTTTTATCGTTAGCATGATCTTCTAAGCCGAAACGTTTAATGGTACCTACCGCATTTAAGCTTTCTACCAATTGAGATTCGAGCTCGGCAGCATCTTCCATTAACCTGCGTTGTGTCCGTTTGTTAAATTTATCGGTAATTACATAAATAATAAGATACAACGGGATAACGGTAAGCGTAATAAGTGCTAGTTTCCAGTAGTAGGTAAACATCATGATGAACGAGAAGAAAACAATAAAAATGTTAACTACAAAATTTACGCATACATCATTTAAAAACGTTCTGATTTTTACGGCATCGTTAATCCTCGAAATAATTTCGCCCACACGCATGGTATCAAAAAACTGCTGTGGCAAACGGAGCAGGTGTTTGTAGTAGCCTAAAATAAGCTGCGAATCGATTAGCTGACCAGTTTTTAAGGTAAAAATTGTTTTTGCCGAGCCAATAATCAGCTGCACCATCAGAATAACCATCATGGCAATACTCATGAGGTTTAGCAGGTTATGGTTACCATCTACCAGCACAAAATCCACTAACTTCTGAACAAAAATAGAGGTTGATAAACCCAGTACAGTATAAACTATAGCACCAAATAAAACTTGCGTCAGAATGCCTTTGTGCGGTTTAATCAAACTCCGAAATCTCCCCTGGATTGATTTTTTTTCATTGCCAATCTGGAAATCTTCTGACGGCAACAATAAGACTAAAGCACCAGTCCACTCCTTTTTGAATTCATCATGTGTTTTACGGTGCACTTCCCCATCTATAGGGTCCATCACCTCTATAAACTTACTGTTTACTTTGTAAACTACTACATAATGCTGAAGGATATCATTCACAATGATATGTGCTATCGCGGGCGTAGGTATTTTAAACAAACTATCAAAAGGTGCCTTAACACCTTTCGCATCAAATCCTAGCTTCTGGGCCGCTTCTACAAGTCCTAAAACGGTTGTGCCTTTTTTATCAGTTCCGGCAAGCTGCCTGATGCGGGCAACCGCCAAATCTAATTTGTAATGAGCCGCAATTGAAGCCAGGCAAGCCGCACCACAATCTGTTATATCTCGTTGCTTAACTTTTGTACGCATTGCCTTTATGTTTTTTGGATTAAGTTTGGATTAACCCAATCATCTACCTTATCGTAAAGTAGTTGATATAAACTACGGTCGGTTACTTTAAAGCGGGCGGTAAAATTCATTCCTTTTTTGAGGTATCCTTTGTAACCGTTCTTTAGCATCAGAAAATTTTTATCCATTAAACACTTTACCTTAAAAGCAGGCTGGTTACCATTTAAAATCACAATATCATCTGAAATATCGATTACTTTACCTACTGCCAAACCCCATTGGTTATAATTATAGGCATTGACCTGAAAATGCACTTCCTGTCCTTTTCTGATCAGACCGATATCTGAAGGGTTGATATAACAGTAAGCGGCTAAACCGGCATCTGGCGAAACCTCTCCTACTTTTTGATTGGCAAATACATAAGCACCTTGTTGCAAACCAACTAAGTTCTGAGCCGAACCGTCTATTGGTGCCCGTAATACATATTGTTTTTTCTGTTCGTTAAGTTCTGCCTGCTGCCCAGAAAGCTGACGCAGTTCGTTGCGGTAACCATTGGCTTCGGTTTGCCATTGGGTTTTATATTTAGTACGCACCATTAAGTAAACCGATTCGGCCTGCTCTAGCTCGTATTTGTATTTTTCATATTCTGATTGTGTAAGCACTTTATTCTGATAGAGCTTACTGTAGCGCGCAAAATTGCTCGCGGCTTGTCTTTTTGCAATACCAGCATTTTTTGACTCCTGAACATATTGTTGCCAGGAAGCCACATACTGACCGCTTTGCAGATCGGATGAGCCACCATTGAAAGAGAGCAGCGTACGGATATCCTGTAAAAATTGGGTAATCTGGTTTTTGCGCGTTTCTACCAAAGCATCTTGCTGTTTGGGTAAGCCGGCATCAATGGCCAAAAGCGTATCGCCTTGTTTAAGCCTTTTATTATCTGTGAGCCTGTATTGTATTAAGCGCCCATTAACGGGTACAATAAGCGCTGTTTTTTCGATGGTAGATTGTAAAATGCCCGTCCCCTTTATGCTAATGGGAATTTTAACAAAAGGCAGGGCAATCAAAACAATTAAAATGGCTGCCACGGCAACAATATAGATTAACTGACTTGATTTACTGATTTGAGAACGGTAAACGAGAGCGGTATTCGAAATTCTTTCTGTAGAGTAGCTGGTTAGCGCCATAGTGATCGAAATCGTAAAGCATCCGCTATTCTGAAAACCAGATTAGCGGATACAATAAATTGCTTATAAACTCCAAACAAGTTTCAAAACATTGGTTACTGTTTTGTTTAAAAATGTTGAAGTGTCTGCACCAACTGCATTTAAAGTTCCTGAAAGAGAAGCTAAAAGTTCGTTTAATGTATTGTTAACAATACCACCACCTTCAACTTGTGACATTTCAGTTGTGTTCATTTCTTTAACACCAAGATTTTTTAATTCTAAACTTTTCATACTAGATTTTTTTGAGTTTTAAGATCCCTACTCTTTTGAAGGCTTTTCGGGATGCGCCTGATGTTGGCCAAACACTTCGACGAATGTAACATTATTAGCTATACGGATGTAGTATTAAACATCTAATACAAACCTAACGATTCTTTAATAATTCAAAAAAACTGCCTCCATCACGCAAAAAACGCAATCACTACTAAAAACTAGGGTATTAGTTTTCATATTCAATTTATTCATTAGCCTCAAATCGGATTATATTCTTTTTATTCGCTGTTTGTTTTAGTCTGTTTTAAAAAATAGCTTGATCAGATACCGTTCATTTTCATAAATACAGTCTCCTTTTCTGCAATATGATCATCGTCAATGGCATAGGATTTAATATTGGCAATTTTCATTTCATCAATTACATCAACAAAATTCTGGAACTTAGCTGTTTTAGCTGGCTTGATAATGACGATCATGTATTTAGACGGGTTATGCTGATGGGTTTCAGCCACCAGTTTTTCATTTGCAATGATCTCTTTCTGAATATTTACTATTGGGATAACCTTCATGTTTGCCTTTTCTATTGTACCCATGTAACAAACGGTCTTGTTGTTTTTGCCGAGCAGGATGGTCATGGTACGTGATTCGGGATATGGTTCAACATGTGCAATGTCGTCTTTAATGGGTTTGGCAATATCTGCCGCATTTAAAGTACCTAGTGAAGTGGTGAGCATAAAAAATGCAGTTAATAAAAACATCAGATCAACCATTGCGGTGAGATCTACCCTTGGAGTTGTTTTTTTAGTTCTTCCTTTTGCAGCCTTGCCGCTTTGAGATTCGTTTAATGTTGCCATAATAATTTAGGTTTTTAATGATGATGACAAACCCGATCGAATTGCATAAAAAAAGCGGTTAAAAAATTTAACCGCTTAAAGGCTCTGGCAGAAAAATCGTCATCTCGACTGAAACGCAGTGAAATGGAGAGATCTTTAATAGATTCCTCGACTACGTTGCATTCCGCTCGAAATGACGATCAAACTAAATTAAAACTTTACTTCACCGCTTCAATTACACCGCAACCTACCCGTGGACCTGAGTTTCCAGTTGGCTGTGTAGTGTAATCGTCGGTACCGCCATGCACAATAATTCCACGGCCGATAATGTTTTTAATATCGCCTTCTTTAATGCTCCACCTATCGGTAGTAACCGAAAGCGTGGCATGGCCTTTATTATCTAACATGATGTTGCCAATGTCGCCGCTGTGATAAGCAGCAGATCCCCATTTGCCGTGCGCTTCTTTAGTCGGATTCCAGTGACCGTGTGTATTTTCGCCCATATTGCCACAATCGCCATGTTCATGAAAGTGGACTGCAACATTGCTGTCTGCACGCGCAGCAAAATTCATCTCAATGTCCATTTTAATTTTTCCATCGCTTAACTCGTAAAACTTTGCTGTTCCAATGGTTTTCGTATTATCAGCTGTTTCGGTCAAAGTGGCCCGGGCAATTTCTTTGTCGGTTTTGGCACATGCACTGATAAGTGCTATGCCTGCAATAGCTAGGCTTAAAAAATATTTTTTCATTTTATAAAAATTTAGTTTACATAAGAAACAGATTGACAATCATTTAGTTTGCTTTAAAAAGAAGGATGGTAAAACCATTTCGAATGCGACTTGTTTAAAGAATATAAAATCGTATAACTATGGAACAGCCAATTGCAATGAACACTTTAAGTCAAATTTTGGAGAAATTGAGGCTGAAAGGGAAAGATAACGAATTAAAAATTTCTGATCATGGTAAGATGCAAAGTAAATCGCTCGGAAAAATTTATAGTCCCGAAGATTTAACCATCGTTAAAACCTATCGTTTTGAAGGAGACTCAGACCCTGCAGACAATTCAGTATTGTATCTGGTAGAAGATCAGGAAAAAAATATTGGATATATATTAGATGCTTACGGAATCTACTCTGATAATGAGGGACCGGCATTTGACGATTTCTTAAAGAAAATTCCTACCGAGAATAGAGACGAGCAGGAACTGTTTTGTTAATAACCTAAAATTTTGTTGAAAGGGAGCATTAGCGTAATCTGATTCTCCCTTTTTTATTTTAAAATATTAGCAGGTTATAATTCTGTAATTTTGCGCCTCATTTATGAGCAACGAATGAAAAGCAAAATCAATATACCACCCGTACCAGCTGTATTACTCTCTATTATCAGTGTACAATGCGGGGCGGCAATTGCAAAAGGGCTTTTTCCGCAAATTGGCGCTGCCGCTACAGCTTCATTACGGATCGGCTTATCCGCCGTAATATTATTAATTGCTTTTAGACCAAACTTATTTAAACTAAATACCAAACAATGGAAATATGTTATCCTGTATGGTGTTTGTTTAGGAGTAATGAATATGGTATTTTATATGGCCATAGCCAGAATTCCGATCGGTTTAGGGGTAACTTTAGAATTTGTTGGGCCTTTGGGCCTGGCCATTTTTGGATCTAAAAAACCTGTCGATTTTCTTTGGGTAATACTGGCGGCAACTGGCATCGCACTAATTGCCCCATGGACCAGTACAGGATTAAATGTTGCTGGAGTATTACTGGCACTTTTAGCTGGCATTTTTTGGGCAGCCTATATTATATTGGGCGGTAGAATCTCTAAAATAATGAAAGGTGGTGATGCTGTGGCCATCGGAATGTTATTCGCTACCCTGGTCATCTTGCCATTTGGTATTTTTGGCGGTGGTTTAAGCGGCTTAAATCCGAAATTATTGGGTTTAGGAGCAGCGCTTGCTCTACTATCAAGCGCCATCCCATTTACCCTCGAAATGCGAGCCCTTAAACAGCTCCCTGCCCGGACTTTCAGTATTTTAATGAGCCTCGAACCTGCCATGGCTTCATTAGCTGCACTCGTTTTTTTACAAGAATACCTCACTTTAAAAGAGTGTTTTGCCGTGGCTTTCGTTGTTATTGCTTCTGCCGGTTCTTCGTTAACAGCCAGGCGTGCAAAACTGTAATCAGGCCAGTTTTTCGGTTTTATAGATTACAATATTATCGGTTAATGTACCCGCCTGCGCCACAAAGCCTAAAATATAAGGCTGCTGGTTGTGCAGATCCAAACTTGGCTGATCTTTCCACTCTTCCTGAAAAATAAAAGTATCATCAACTGCAGATTCATGCAGATCGTACTGAATGCAGGCTTCCTCTTTACGGGAATTTACAACCATATCCAGTAGCATAGTTCTTAATGCCGCCATGGTTTCTTTTTTACTTTTAACAATTGCTGTTAGAAAAATGCTCATATACTGGTGTATTTAAAAAATTTTGGGTTAAATGTTCCTCATGCAATTTAAGCGCACTCGTTATATCTGCGTTCTTTTCTACATCGTGAAAATGGATGCCATCTATACGTTCCATTCCGGTAAAAGCATTCATTCTATGAAAACCGAACAATACACCGTCATCTACACTGGTTTCCATAAAGAATTCTTCAGGTAAGGTAAATGCTTCTTTTGGTGCGTTCCACGATGATGTTACCATATACTTACGGCCATGCAACATCCCGCCTGTACCGTAGTTTCTTGTCGGGTTATCCGCTTTGCGGCCATCACTTACATAGATTCCTTTTTTATGTCCTTCGGTAAAAACAACATCGATATATTGTTTAAACCCATGTGGTAACTGAAACCACCAGATGGGTGTGTGGTAAATTACAACATCTGCCCAAACGTATTTTTCTACTTCCTCTTTTGGATCGTAATCATGATTGATGTTGGTTGTTTTGACTTCGAAATCTGCTAATGAGGAAAAGAAACTGGCTGTTGCATCGGCTATTGTTTCGTTAAACCTACCGCCGGAGTGACCAAACTTTTGTCCTCCGTTAATGATGAATATTTTTGTCATTTCGTTTTTCTATTTTGATAAGACAAAATTACCGCCCATAAACCTATTATTAAAACAAGTTAATTCATAGCTTTGTATCAGAATTATAATACTATTATTATGGTCAATTTAGAATGGTACAGAAGTTTTAAGGCAATTTATAAAACAGGAACCTTAACTGGTGCAGCAGAGAACCTGTTTATTTCACAGCCTGGAGTAAGTTTGCATTTAAGTTCTTTAGAAAGTTACGTCGGCTATAAACTGTTCGAGCGTACGGGCAGAAAGATGATCCCAACCGAAAAAGGGAAAGTACTTTATAATTTCATTGTAGAGCCGCTTACAAAACTGGAGGATGCCGAAAAACATTTTCAAAAAAGCACGGAGAAACATACACCAACCATTAGCGTAGGCATGTGTTTCGAAACTTTTCAGATTACGCTCGAACAATATATTTCTACACTTCCTTTTAATGTGATTATCCGTTTCGGCGAATATCCTGAGATGTTAGATCAATTGGACAAGGGTATTCTAGACCTGATTATCACCCCACAAAAAGGCAATTCGGCCAATGTGGAACATGAGGCCTTTTCTTCCGAAACCATCGTTTTAGTAGGCGGAATAGAAACTGATGGGCAAACTTTTAACTCGTTGGTTAAAAAGAAAGATCTGTCAGAAATGGAGTCCTGGTTAAAACAGCAAAAATGGTATGGAACAGCTGGCGATATGGAGCACCTTTTACGTTTCTGGCAGCTTAACTTTGGCAAGCATGCCGATTTCCGCCCAAACTACATTGTACCTAACCTCAATTCGATTGTGCGCTGCTTATCGGGAGGAAAAGGCTTGGCTATCATCCCCGATTTTCTTTGCAAAAAAGAAGTTGAAGAAGGGAAGGTAAAAGTAATTTGGGAAGGCACCTCAAAACTAACCAACACCTTATACTTTGGTTGCAGAAAAAATACGCAGTATGCGGCAGAAATTCACATCATTAAAAACCTTTTTAAGGAGGTTATGGTTAGTATATAGTTTATATTGAAAAAATCATGTTTAGGTTCGTGATTAAATTTACATTAAAACCTTAAAATATTTATTTTGATCATTCCTTAAACATCCATATGAGTCAATCCAGTCTTCTTTTGAGCCATGAGCAGTTATTGGAAGTTTTTAATTTAACGCATACGGCAACCGCTGTACACGTTGGCGAAACAGCTATAATTCAGACAGCAAACGATGCAATGCTCAGAATATGGGGAAAAGACAGGAGTGTGATCGGAAAATCGCTAGAAGAGGCTTTACCTGAGCTTAAAGGACAGCCTTTTATCGATATGTTCAGAAAAGTTTGGTTAGAAGGCCTGGTTATCTCGGGAAAAGATACCGCAGCGGATTTGGTGATCGACGGTAAACTGCAAACGTTTTATTTTGATTTTGAATACCGGGCTATAAAAAACGATGCAGGTAAAACCATCTGCATTTTACATACGGCAATTGATGTAAGCGAGCGGGTACTTAAGCAACAGGCTATAGAACAGGCGCTTGAAAGAGAAGAGGCGCTACAACGCGAACAAACTTTAAATGAAGAACTGGCGGCAACAGTAGAAGAGCTTGCCACAACCAACGAAGAGCTTGTTGCCACCAATGAAGAACTCCAGGAAACACAAGAAACACTGCACGTTTTAAATAACGAACTGGAACTAAGGGTTGCTGAACGTTTTAACCAGCTTTCGGAAAGCGAAAAACGTTTTAAGACTATGGCAGAAGGAACCGACATCTTTATTGCTGTTGGGGATGAAAATGGAAATGTCATTTATTTTAATAAACCGTGGGTAAAACTCACGGGCCGATCAATAAAAGACCTGCTCGACTTTGGCTGGGCAGATTTAATTCATCCTGAAGACCGGGACAGGTCTGTAAATATTTACCTTTCGGCCCTTGCCGAAAAAAAACCTTTTACCGGTGAATTTAGAATTCTCACTAAAAAAGGTGACTACAGATGGTTGCTTGCTAGCGGCCCTCCACGTTTTCATGCCGATGGCTCATTTGCTGGCTACATTAGCTCTTGCATTGACATTACAGAACGGAAGTTAATTGAAATAGAGCGACTAAATCTAAATAAACTTATAGAGGCGAGTTCAGAATTTATAGGCATTGCCGAATTGGATATGTCAATCCAATACCTAAATCCCGCCGCATTACAAAAACTGGGTTGGTCTGGCATTTCGAACAGAACAATCTTAGATTGTGTTTTTCCTGAAGATCGATTAATGGCGGAGAAAATTCTGCCAGGGATTTTAAAGAATAATACCTTCAGACAGGAGATTCGATTCTGGAATGAAAAAACAGGGCATCCTTTTTGGATTGAATGGAATGGCTTTGCCATTCGAAATGAAGAAACGGATGATATAGTTGCCATCGCTACGGTAAGCCCTGATATTACAGAACGAAAACTTTATCAGGAAGAGCTGCAAGGTATAAATATGGAAATGGCTGCAGCAAACGAAGAACTGGCCACTACCAATGAAGAGCTTGCTCAAACGCATGATGACCTGATCAATTACACCAATAAACTATCGGATAGTGAGGAAAAACTCAGACAGGCGATAGAAACAGGTAGAATGGGCACCTGGAGCATCAATCCAAAAACACTTGAAATTACCGTGTCGAGCTTTGTTAAGGACTTGCTGGGATTGCCTTTGGATAAACCTGCAGAAATGGATATGATTATAAAGGCCGTGAATCCAGATTATCATAACATGCTTTTTTCGGCGCTCGATAATGCCATAAAAAACCATTTACCCAGTGATATGGAATATCCCATTAACAATTTAATCAATGGTCAGGAAAAATGGGTTAGAGCAACCGGGCGTGTATTTTTAGACCAACAAGGAAACCCAACGGAGTATTCTGGACTTTTCATCGATATTACGGAGCAAAAATTAGATGAGCTTCGAAAAAACGACTTCATCGGAATGGTCAGTCACGAGTTAAAAACACCGCTAACTGCCATTAATGGTTTTGTGCAGGTTTTGCAGCGCAAAGCGAAAAAAGATAGAGATAATTATGCCATTATCGCTTTAGATAAAGCGCACAGCCAGATCAGGAAAATGACCGCCATGATTAATGGTTTCTTAAATGTGTCGCGTTTAGAATCTGGCAAGCTGCTTATTGAAAAAACAAACTTTAACTTAGGTGAACTGCTTAAAGAAACTATCGAAGAAACTTATGTGTCACAGTCTTCGCATCAAATTATATTAAACCCAACATGTGAGGTTAACATTAATGGCGATCGGAATAAAATCGGGAATGTAATTTCTAACCTAATCAGCAATGGCCTAAAATACTCAGACAATGGCACACGTATCGAGATTACCTGCAAATTGCACGATACTGAAGTTGAAATCATGATTAAAGATGAGGGAATAGGCATAAAGCCCGAAGATATAGATAAACTTTTCGAACGTTATTACCGCGTGCAGGGTAACCATACCATTTCGGGCTTTGGAATCGGGCTCTACTTAAGCGCCGAAATTATTGAAAGACACAACGGCAGGATATGGGTAGAAAGCGAAGAAGGTAAGGGTTCCGTTTTTCATTTTACTTTGCCATTGAATTAATCGCATTTTTAACCGCAAAGAACACAAAGGTTTTAGCAATTGCGCTAAGGTTTTTCTGGAAAATTGTTGTTGCAGAACTTATACGATCTATTTGTTTGTCATTCTGAGTGAAACGAAGAATCTTTCTCTTCGGTATGTGCTGTTACCTAAAAAGATTCTTCACTGCGTTCAGAAGACCAAAAAAGGCTTAATCTATCGCTAATCCCTCCAAAACCTCATCATCAACCAAATTTGGCAGTGTAATTTTTAAAGTACCCGTACGTTCCATTTCGCGTTCGATAGCAAATCGGGCTTCTTTATTTCGTGCCCAGCTTCTTCTGGCAATGCCATTGTTTACATCATAAAAGAGCATGTTCTGTAGTTTTTCAGCAGCTTGTTCGCTTCCATCCAATACCATTCCGAAACCACCGTTTATTACTTCTCCCCAACCAACACCACCACCATTGTGGATCGAAACCCATGTGGCGCCCCTAAAACTATCGCCAATTACATTATGAATAGCCATATCTGCAGTAAACCTGCTTCCATCGTAAATATTGCTGGTTTCTCTAAATGGAGAATCCGTTCCACTTACATCATGATGGTCTCTACCAAGGATAATTGGTGCTGATAATTCGCCGCTATTAATCGCCTCGTTAAACCTCTGCGCAATCCTGGCCCTTCCTTCAGCATCGGCATATAAAATCCTTGCTTTTGAGCCTACCACAAGTTTATTTTTCTTTGCCGCACTGATCCAATTGATATTGTCCTGCAATTGTTGCTGTATTTCTACCGGGGCATTAAGCTTAATCTCTTCCATCACCTCCTTAGCCATTTGATCGGTTAAATCGAGATCCTTTTCGTTACCTGAAGCACAAACCCACCTAAACGGACCAAAACCGTAATCGAAACACAATGGACCCAAAATGTCTTCTACATAAGATGGATACCTAAAATCTATCCCATTCGGCAACATTACATCGGCACCTGCCCTACTACACTCCAACAAAAAGGCATTTCCATAATCGAAAAAATAAGTTCCTTTGGCAGTATGTTTATTAATGCTTGTTGCCTGCCTTTTTAGCGAATCCTGAACCTGAACCTTAAACTGATCAGCCGCGTTTACCATCATTTCATTTGCTTCAATAAAACTTAAACCTACCGGATAATAGCCTCCAGAATATGGATTATGCAAAGAAGTTTGATCAGAACCAATGGCCACTTCAATATCTTCTTGATCAAACCGCTCCCAAACATCAACAATATTGCCAATGTATGCCAGAGATACCGTTTCTTTTCCTTTTTGGGCAACTAAGACACGGTTAACCAATTCATCCAAATTATCGATCAGTTCATCTACCCAGCCTTGTTGATGCCTTTTGGTTGCAGCCTTAGGATTTACCTCTGCACACACCGTAATACAGCCAACAATATTGCCCGCCTTGGTTTGTGCGCCGCTCATACCACCTAATCCTGCAGTAAGAAAAACTTTGCCAGCAGTATCCTTTCCATAAAAACCCTTTTTGCGGAAAGCATTCATTAAGGTAATGGCCGTACCATGAACAATGCCCTGTGGCCCTATATACATATACGAACCTGCCGTCATCTGCCCGTATTGAGTTACACCTAAAGCGTTAAACTTTTCAAGATCCTCAGGTGAAGAATAGTTGGGAATCATCATACCATTGGTAACTACAACTCGTGGTGCAGCGTTACTTGATGGAAATAATCCCTGCGGATGCCCGCTATAAATATTCAGCGTCTGCTGGTCGGTCATTGTAGCCAGGTATTGCATGGTTAAAAGATACTGCGCCCAGTTTTGGAATACGCTTCCGTTTCCGCCATAAGTAATCAGCTCTTCAGGGTGCTGCGCAATGGCCGGATCTAAATTATTTTGGATCATGAGCATAATTGCCGCAGCATGAACAGTACGGCAGGGATATGCCGTTATGTCTCTTGCATAAATGGCATAATCGGGCATAAAACGGTACATATAAATGTGTCCATAGTTTTCCAGTTCAGCTAAAAATTCCTGCGCAAGTGTCTGGTGCCATTCTTTTGGGAAATAACGCAAAGCATTTTTAATGCTCAGTTTTTTCTCATCTGCATTTAAAACATCCTTTCTTACAGGCGCATGGCTTAGTGCTGTATTTCTGTTTTTGTGTGCAGGCAATGTTGAAGGAATACCTGCCAGTATCTGTCCTTTAAAATCCATGTTTTGCAATTTAAACGCTTAATCCAATGTTAATGCTGCCTCGGTTGCAACGGCAACAATTTTACCTTTTTGTACCATTTTAATGGCATTCTCCATCCTATCGTACATAATCTGATCTTCCTCAAAATGATCAATTTCGGCACGTACAAAATCGTGTACCGCAGCCAGTATTTTACCCGGTTTTAATGGTTGATGATAATCAATGGCCTGTGCGGCACAAAATAGTTCAATCCCCAGGATTTTTTCTACATTTTCGATCACCTGAAGCGCTTTACGCCCGCTGATCGAACCCATGCTCACATGATCTTCCTGACCTAAAGAAGTTGGAATACTATCGGCACTGGCCGGAAAACATAGTCCTTTATTTTCGCTGGCCAAAGCAGCAGAGGTATATTGAACAATCATAAAACCCGAATTTAATCCAGTTTCTTTCATCAGGAGTTTAGGTACACCCGGTGTATTTCCTTCCAGGGAAAGATAAATCCTACGGTCGCTGATGTTCCCGATTTCCGAGGCAGCTAAACAGGCATAATCAAGCGGTAAGGCCAATGGCTGACCATGAAAATTACCGCCGCTGATCGTTAAATCGTCATTAAATATTACAGGGTTATCGGTTACCGAATTCAGCTCGATTTCTAAAGCTTCTTTTAAATGCATCCATGCCGTTCTGGAAGCGCCATGTACCTGCGGAATACACCTTAACGAATATGGATCCTGCACTTTGGCACAATCGGCATGCGATTTCATAATTTCAGAACCTTGCAAGAGTTTGCGTATTTGCTCCGCCACCGCAATATTTGCCGGATAAGGCCTAAGCTGATGAAGCTGCGAATGAAAAGGTTTTTCGGAGCCTTGTAATCCTTCTACCATCATTGCCGAAATGATATTAGCCGAAGCCAGCACATTTTCTAATCGCTGTACCACTTTAACAGCGTGTGCAGCAATAAACTGGGTACCATTAATGAGGGCCAAGCCTTCTTTTGGACCTAATTGCAGCGGACTCATCTGATATTCTTGTAAAAGCTGAGCTGTTGCAAGAATTTCGCCTTTGTAATGAACCTTTCCTAAGCCAATTAAAGGCAAAAAGAGGTGAGATAAAGGAGCAAGATCGCCAGAGGCACCAACAGAACCTTGCTTTGGCACCACTGGTGTAGCGCCGATTTCTAAAAACCAGATCATTCGATCGAGTGTTTCGATTTTAATACCTGAATATCCCTGAGCTAAAGCCTGTAGTTTTAAAACCAGCATTAGTTTTGATATTTCATGATCTATCGGCTCTCCAACACCAACAGCATGACTTTTCAAAATATTCTCTTGTAATTTACGGGTATCAACCGCCGAAATCATGGAGGTGCACAGTGGTCCGAAACCGGTATTAATGCCGTAAACGGCTTTACCTGATACCGCTATCCGTTCAACTACCCTACTGCTTTCCAGCACTTTATTGCGGGTATTCTCGCTCAATATCCCTTTTATCTCGCCATTGCTGATGGCCAAGGCCAATTTAGCGGTTAAATGATCTGTCCCATAGTTAAAAATCTGTTGCTCGCTCATGTTAAAAAGGTTTTAAACAAAAATAAGCCCTATATTTGATACCTATAAATACCAATTACATCATCATGTAATAACCATGGGTTATCAAATAGAACTTAGACACTTAAAATATTTTCAGGTTTTGGCTGAGGAGTTAAAGTTTAGGAAGGCTGCAGACCGTCTTTTTATCTCTCAACCAGGGCTAAGCCGGCAGATTAAACAGATGGAGGAAATTTTTAACGCTCCATTGTTCGATCGTAATAAAAAAAAGGTAGCGCTTACCGAAGCAGGCCTGTACCTAAAAGATGAGGTAGATTTTCTGTTCAGCCATATCGAAAACATCAAGAAACAGATCAGCAATATTAATGAGGGCAAACAGGGCGAACTTCGCATTGGTTTTTTAGGTTCAGCAGCACAGAAAATCGTGCCCGAAGTTATTTTTAAACTCAACAAAGATTTTCCAGAAATCAGAACCAATCTGGACGAAATGCCTAATAAGTTACAGATCGAACTATTGGAAAAAGACATGCTCGACATGGGCTTTGTGAGGATGCAACAGTTTAAACCGGGTATTTCTAAACACATGATCCATCAGGATACTTTTTCGCTGGTATTGCCTAAAAGCCATCCAATGAAAAAAGCAACATTTGAAGCGGTGGAAAAACTGGGCAATGAACCCTTTATCTTTTTCTCGAGTGACGACAGTCCATTCTACTATGACCTGATGATGAGTATTTGCGAGGATCATGGCTTTAAACCCAAAACCTACCATAAATCGGTTAATGCGCTCACCATTTACAAACTGGTAGAGGAAGGCCTCGGCATTGCCATTGTACCCACAGCCCTGCAATATGGCTATCAGGAAAACGTAAAGTTTGTTGAGCTTACGCATATTCCGCAACGAACAGAGCTTTACATGATCTGGAAAGAATCTAACCGGAACCCAGCTTTAAAAAATGTGATCAAACTGTTATTAAAGGATAGGGTTTAGGCTGTGATATCTCCGTATCATAATATCTAAACCGACTATAATACAGCCTTGGTTTTATCTCCCCATATTGGTCCCGATGCTTAAACTGGCAAAAATTCGCGATCACCGCTAAGGTTACGTATCTACATTTCGCAATCCCAAACTTTTTTACCTGCACTATCATCAGCCCGTACAGTGTACCAAAATAATTGCGAATAATGGTTTGTACAGGCCATTAGCGATTGTTGGCGTTTGAGGTAAATTTATACTGATGCTATTACCCGATCGGAAATCAAAAGTATTTATAGGGGTATTTCAAATAGAAATCATTACTGATCTTTTCTAAACTATTAACAAATAATTCCTGAATTTCTACTGGCAGATTATCGTCATAATCATCTAATTGTTCTTCGAGCTCACGGTACAAAAAAGCAGCCTGAAGGAATACGAGAAAATTAATTTGAAAATCAAGAAAGTCGTCAATAGAACTATATTCCCCTTTATTGTGATCATAAAACAAAATGGTTGAATTTTCTACATGAATAAACCATTCATCTCCCTGTCCACTTCGTCCAATCATCCAAATTTTATCATATAGCGCTGGATAATTTTTCTCAATATATTTATTTTCATTTAAAGCATCTTCATAGCTAAATATTTCGATGTCAGGTGTGATTTCTAGGCCCTTGTATTCCGATAAAAATTTTAAATATACCGGGTCTGATACAGGTACCTTATTTAAATCCTTAATTTTTGTTGTTCTTTCCTGAAATTCTTCAAAAATCAGGGGCACATTTCTTTTTTCGAACATAATATTAAAATTAAATACATTTTCCTTTTACAGCGTTTGCGTTGTATTTACTTATTCTCTCTTTCCTGGCAAGCTCTCTTAATCTGGCTTCTAGAAAAATTTTAGCATCAGCTTTTGATAAATTCATCCGTTCTGTACTTTTTAAAATTCCATCCCATGTTTTATTCCAATTTTGACCAGTTCTCGAGCTATTAGTATGAATTCCCGGCTTTTTGGTATGGCTTTCTTTTGGTAGATTATAGTAGTATTTAGGGTTGTTTACATCGATATCACCAATTTCTTTAAATTTATTTGCAAATTCTTCAGGAAAACCATGATGTATGTCAGGATTAACATGTTTAGTACCTACATGCTTCAACCAATTCTTTTGTAATGTCCTGGTTGGCGTTTTTGATAAACCAAAAACATCCAAATATTCATTTGTATCTTGCACATAACCATAAAGTGCGGATCCGCCTTCTAATTTAATGGGATCCTTACTCACATAATTACCGCTTTCCGGATCGTAATACCTAAACCGATTATAATACAATCCCGTTTCTACATCCTCATATTGTCCCTGATACCTAAATGGCACAAATCCGCTATCACCACTAAGTTTACGTATTTTTCCATAAATATCAAGTTCACAATCCCAAACTTTTTTACCGGCATCATCATAAGCTTGAACAGGTGTACCCAAATAATCGCTGATAATGGAATAGTACTGGCCATTGATGATTTTGGCGCTTGGGGTAAATTTATGCTGATCGTACACCCAGGTAATTAAATCGTTGCCCAGCGGTTCTGTTTTATCGTAGCTGAGGAGGCCGTCTTCGTTAACCACCAAATTTGGCCGTTCGCTTAAAGGGTAATTCCATTCGTGGAGTAATAAATTGCCATCCCACACATAGCGGTAAACCGTATTTTTAACAATTTTGGCCTTCCTCCTGCCTAAGGTATCGTATTCGAAACTGATGATCTCGCCATGCGGATTCTTAATCGCTTTCATCATGCCATTGGCGGCCCAGGCATAAGCCCAATCTCCTTCCTTCCACTCTGGCAAATCGGGTTCGGCGTCGGCCAAAATATCTAGTGTTTCAGCTTTAGGGTTATCGGGATTGGCCATTCCCCAGTTTAATTTTTTGCCAAACAAGCCATCGTCTCCCGGTTTAGCAGTTTCTTCCTTTGAGAGACCGATAATATTACGTTTACTTTTTTGTACCAGGTTGCCTTTCGCATCGTAACGGTAATACCATTGGTCATCTTTAAGCAGTTTACCGCCCTTATCGTAACGTCTGTCGCTGCGATCGGCTGTTTTGTATAAATCCCCTGTTTCATCGGGATTCTTGTAAATCACTTTACCATCACTATAACTGGCTGAAGAAAGACTACCAAAAGTGTCATATCTGTAATTGATGCTGCCGCCAGTAATGCTATTTAAGCAGCTATTCAGTTTATCGTTTGGCCCCCAGGCATATTGTTTAAATGCTGTGATGGAACGGCTGGCTTCTACTTTTTGACTAATTGGATGGCCTTCGTGGTCGTAATCGAATGTCGCCTTAACCCCACCACTTAAACTGCGGCTGGTTTCTTGTCCGTTTTTATTCCGGCCAATACTTGCCATCCACTCTGCTGATCCGCCACTTTTAGCTGCTATGCCATTCAGATAACCCGTTTCATCATAATCATATTTAATGTCTGCACCCAATGAACTTTTTAAACTGATCAGATTACCAAAAACATTATATTGGTAATTAATCTGGTAGCCATCCTGTATTTCCTGGGTAATCATACCCAATGGGTTCCGGTTAAAATTAACCGAAGAAAGTTCGTTCTCAGCGGCAATTAGCAAACCGAGTTTATTGTACTGAAAGGCTTCGTAGGTACCATCTTCATAACTGCTGTATACCAAGCGGCCGCTCAGATCATAATTATGGTAAATGGCTTTACCATCGGCCTGTATCGTTTTAATAACCTGTCCATCCTGGTTACGAATATATTGTTGCTCTTGTCCATCAAAGTCAATTTCTTTCATCACATTATCGTTCGCATCCCTTAAAAAAACATACTCTTCACCTCTTTCGTTGGTAATGGCTTTTAAATTTTCCCAATTATCATAGGTAAAATGGAGGGCCTGGCTATTTTGTTTTGATAAATAATTACTTCTGATCTGTGTTTTTAGGCTACCCATGGGTGTATAAGCCATACGCCATTCTTCACGACCATCTGTGGCATACACCGGCAGATCGTAAGCGTCATATTCGAAACGTAGCGCTTCTTCTCCAAAATCTTTTACAAGGGTTACGCGGCCCAAATCGTCGCGTTCCCAGATCGTAGTTTGATCACTATCAGGGCTGAAACGGATCAGTCGACCGTAGTCATCATACGTCCAACGACGGATATTGCCTTCGCCCGAAACCGATTCGATCAATTGGTTTAAGGCATTGTAAGTCCAGCGGATTTCGTGACCATCATTATCGCGGCAAAACACCGGTAATTTCTGTCCGTCGGTATAGTAAAAATCGACTATACGGTTATCTTTTTGCACATGTTTAAGCAATTGGTTCTGCTCGTTGTACAACCAGGTTTCGTTTGCTCCTGCAGGATCGCTACGCAAAATCAGGTTATTGTTTTCATCGTATGCATACTGGTATTGTTCACCATCTGCGGTATGGTAAGTGGTGATATTGCCCCTTTCATCGTATTCGTAGCCAATTACCCTACCCTCGGGGCTGGAAACCATCTTCTCTTCATTATAACGATTATGTTCATACCAGGTTTCGCCACCCATAGCATCTACTTTTTTGTACACCAGATCGTTTTCATCATAATAATAGCGTTCTACTTTACCATCGCGATAATATACTTCGTTATATCCTTCTTCAGGGAAATAGCTTATTGATCCACTCATAAAACCATCCCTGCCTTCGGTATGGATTACGCGGCCTCCTTCATCATAACGCCAGAAATACGCCATCCCATTACGGTTTGTTCTTTTAACTATGCGATCGTGATCATCGTACTCAAAACTAATGGCTTTACCCGCCTGATCGTATACTTTGATCATGTTGCCACGTTGATCATAATCGTAACTCACCAACAGATCGCTGGTATTCTTATACTGATAATAAACCGCTTTAATTGCCGTGCCTTCGTCATTATGCTGCATTTCGAGTACACGGCCAGAATTTTCTACAATGCGTGATAAAAGTTGTTTCTGATAATAAAAGGTAAGGTTGTTACCGCTGGTGTATTCAATCTGGTTAATCCGATAGATATCTCCATTGGCACCACTGCTAAAAAGCAAATAGGTATAAATATCCTGATTGATGGTAAGTATCCAGGTATTTTCATCAGGCCGTTCCATCCAGATTTTTTGTGCACGATCGTATTGTTTGCCTGAGTACGGTTCGATATAGGGCAAAGGCATCACCATATTTTCCGTTGGATGGCTAAAACCTACAATTCCAGCGTCAGGATCGGGGTAAATATAGAGGTCGTAATTATTATACACCTGATTGCCCAACATACCCGCATATGGCTTATCGCTGCGCCACACATTGTTCCAGGCCAGTGTTTGGCCAGCAGGCAGTTCGAAATCTGTCCATTCGAAAAACATGGCACCAGTAACAAAATTAACAGGTTCCAACCCCCAATGGCAAAGTTTTTTCGACAGCGGGTTTGTTTTACCCAACATCCGCTGGAGAAGCTTATTCACACCCTTCAAAGCTCCTTTAGCTAAAGCTCCGCCCAATTTGGTGAGCCCCCTCATAATACCAATGGCCGCAAAACGCATTAAATACTCTTTCAATGTATAATTATGGGGCGCGAATGTACCACCAACCAACACGGGTTTACCGGTATTAATCTGTACATACATACTCAATAAATCGCTGTAAAAAGCGAAATAAGCCAATGGATTTTTCTTCAATTTACCAGGCACCGTAGGAAGGGGTTTTAAACCCATCGGTGGGCACCAGCAGGTAAGCACCTGGCCAGGATTAGAACCACTCATTTCCGAACCTTGTCCTTTTACTGTGGTAGAACCCCAATATACTTCACCTTCATGTGGGGAACCCGGAATATTCACAATAAAATAAACTGGAATGGAGCTGATATGTCTAAAAGGAAGCAAAACACCCATTACTGTAGTGGTAGTAGTGGCTTTATGCCGGCCGTGTACATAAATTGAACCCCCCATCGGGATACTGGCCGCACCGATTAAACCTTGTGCAAATTTTGGAATGGGAATACTGAAATGCAGGTAATCCATCGGATCGAACACCATCCCAATAAAAGGATGTGGCAAAGGCAACGGAATAAATCCAAAAGATGGTGGAATAGGAATGGTTGTCCAGTGAAAATCGATAGCCAGCACCACGTCAAAATGCTTGCTAACATGTTGTACCGCGGTATTGGCCATTGCAGGCTTTTTAGCTTTTACAAGCTTTAAGGTACTTTTTGCGGCAGGGGGATTACTTCCAGGGGCAACAGCTCCACCACCGCCAACTGCTTTTGGTTCGGCTTTGGTTAAGCTTGCAGATAGGCTAACTGACCTATCAGTAGACATATTCGGTTTACTCACTTTTACTTTTTTCATCCGTATATTTTTTATGATAATGGATTGGCGTGATTTTTTGGTACCTCGGCCATTGATTTCCAGTCTTCTCCGTAATCCTGCCGCATATTCATATCTAATTTTTTGCCTTCAGGGCTTTCTTCTCCATATTTTTTTAATATGATCGATGCGGTATAAGCCATCGAACTTTGTCGCCGTTTTTCAATCGGCATTTTTCTGGCAATTTCTAAACACTTTAAATAATAATCCATGGCTTTTGCAGAGCCGGTTATTTTGCTTTCCGAAAGCTGCCCGAGTAACCTGGTACATTCCATTGCTATAAAATCGTTCTCTATAATTTCCGCGATTTTAATTGCCTTTTCGAAATACTTTTTAGCTTCATCTTTGCCCGAATGTGCCAGTAAGAAACTGCCATAGCTCATGTGGATATGTGCACTCAACAGTGTGTTTTCTCCGGCACGGGCCAAAGCCAGTTCGTATTGCTGGCGCGCTTCGTTTTTTCTATTTTTTACCGCTAAACTCTGTGCCAGCATAATCCTTGCGGCTACAACGGCTTCGTGCAATCCCTGTTTCTGGGCGATTACAATTGCCCGTTCCAAAACGGCATTGGCCTGCTCATGTTTGCCTTTATTTAAATAATTACTCGCAATCAGTATCTGTTGCTGGTAATCACTTTCAGGATCGTTCTTCTCCCGGTTGGTATGTGCTGCCGCATTTTGCATCAGCTGGCTTATGTCTATACTGATCCTGAATTCGGTACCCTGTTTTAATTTTTTTAAAGTACGGTGTGTATGGTGCTCGGTATAAACCAGTTTAATGTTGTGGTTATCGAATGCTTTAACACTACTGCACCACTCGTTAATCCATTCGGATAACCCAGCTACATCATGGATAGTAGTTGGTGCCAACTGAACATATATCTTCTTTAATTTTAAATCGGGATAAAGGTTGCACAACTGTACTAAAGCCTTAACAGGGAAGTAAGCATCGGTGTTATAATTTTTATCGCCCTCGCCTGTTTCAACATTCCAAATAACACCCGCCTTTATATCCTTCTGCCATAAATCAAAAATCTCTTTCCATTCTTTAACCAAACTTTTACCATAATCATTTTTGTTCTGAAACTCCTGATAATGGAGCAGGAATATATCATTGGTCCTGCTTTCTTCTGTTAATTGGTATTTAAAATAAGCTTCGAATAAATTTACTTCGTGCCGCTCACCCAAACATAGAAACAGTGTTTCTGATGGATGTTGCCTTACTACTTGTTGCCATTGTTTATCTATCTTAAATAATTCCAGTTGTATCGGGTTCATGGAGCTTAATTGTCGAAAATTAGTTTAGATTGATGGTACCGCTACTGATATTCGTTTCGCTTTCGCCGCCCACATTAATCTTTTTCGAAGCCAGGTTCGCCTCTGTTTCGCCACTCATCGAAAGCGTTTTAGTGCCAATATCTAAGGTTTGTGATTCTATTCCTATACCGGAGGTTGGTGTTCCATCTTCAGGCCCCACACCTATCCCAATACTGATTGAGGCAGAATTCCCGATGTTTTCTCCGAGTGTTAAAATATCCTTTCCTTTTATAATGATCTTACCTGTTTTATCCATAAAAATGCTGCTCTCCCCGCATTTAATCAGGATTGATTCTTTAGTTTCGAAAACGGCTTTACCGGCTCCATCCAGCTCGATAAAATTGCTGTCTTTATCCCGCATAACCATACCTGCGCCGTCATCCATGGTTAACGTATGCCCGCTCTTAGATGTCAAACTTTTGCTGTTATTGCTGGCACTTCCGCCGCTCCCGCTTTTGCCATGAAATACCGAACCCAATACGATTGGCCTGGCAATATTGCCTTCTTCGAAGGTTAAAGCTACCTGATCGCCAATTTCGGGGATAAATACAAAGCCCCTGTTTTTGCTCACTTTATCGCTGCTTCCTGCATCTGGTGTAATTACACGCAGCCACTCCGTTACATCGTTGGTTTTACACGCCCATTTAAATTTCACCTTAATACGCCCCTGCCCTTGCGGATCAGCATTGTCTATCACATCTGCCAGTTGCATATCGGGGCTTGGTTTACTGTAGTTTTTTACCAAAATGCGCTCTGTGGTCGCTACCACACCTTCGAAAGTATTGTAATATTTTCCTGTACCATCAATATCATGGTTAATACTGGTGATCAGAAATTTACCCAGGCTTTCTGTAGAAAAAGATAGTTCTTTTCTCACGCTCATTGTAATTTCGGCAATACTGCCAATACTCAAAGCAGCATTGTCTCCACTTGCATTTACCTTCAATAAATTGCTGATGTGTGCCTTTTCTTCGTTCTGAACATGGTTTTTAATGTCATTGTTATTATCTACCCGGATAAGCGATGGTTGATTAAAGGTTTTGCTATACATCGCATTAGACACTTGTATGGCGTGCGCAAGATCTGGCGATCCGTCGCTCTGTCCGCTACTTTCGCTCTGCAACATTTCGTCCTGTTTAGGATTATAAGCAAAACGTTTATTCTTAATTGGCGCAATTTCCATAGCATACTGCAGGTTTTGTACATCGCGCCCATAAATCAGGGCAACTTCTTTCTGATCATCTGGTTTACCAAAATTTAGTTGTTTGCCATCATAATAAAACCATTCATGGTATTCGCCCGAAAGCCTGTTCAGAAAATCAAAGTCACTCTCCCGATATTGAATCAAATAATCGATAGGATCTTTTCTAGCGGCATTCGATACGATTTTAATATCGTTTGAAGGTACATCCGAGGTAGCAAGATTTACAATCGTATTTAAATCCTTATCGAGGTAAGAACCTAAATCCGGACCCCGATCGATCAAAATGGTTGGGCTGTAACCACTCACGATCAGCACACCATGATAACCATGACTTTGTGCGAGCTCTACTTTGGTTACCAGGCCGGCAAATTCCTGTAAACTACCAGCATCGTAGCCAAAGGAAGCGGTAAGGGTTTTACCCACAAAACCGCGACTGTCATTCAGACTGATCATCCCTGGCGAACCCATCTGATCGTGGTTAAACCGCAGCTCGAAATAATGATGTGCATTAAAAGCTTGCTTTAAGCTAAATGAAGCAAAATGGGTAATTGCCTTATTTTCTATGTTAATTTCGGTGATTAATTTCTTTTCCATGCGGATTAAATAATAGTTTATTATTACTTGAACACTCCATCCCGAAAGGTTAAAACATTTCTTTTTCCATTGAAAACAGATCCGTTTTTAGTTTCGCTAACCTCTGGATAGCTAATGGTTTTATCTTGCGGATTATAAATCATGGCCAATTGTGCTGTCAGTTTTTCCTTGCTTTGACCTTCCTTGAGGTCAGCTGATGCGAATAACTGAGTTTTGGCTTCCTTCGCTAATTTAAATAAGGGCTTATTAATGCTAAATTCTGAATGGTTAATGATCAGCGTATGACTTACACTATACGGCTCGGTACCACTCATTTGCCCATACCCTGTAAGCAAATAGGTTTTTTGTGGCGATGTGTTTAAGCTATAAATGTGCTGAAAAAAAGGCGTAGGACTACCTTCATCATCTTCATGCCCATAAAGATCATTAAATGAAACCGCGGTTACCGTGTTATTTTCACCTTGGTATTGAACAATATTCTGCACATGCCACATGGTTCCAGAATAGGGAGAAAGCCAATAAAACACCCTAAGTTTATGGTCATCAGCATTTAAAACGTTAATCTCGTACTTCTTTAGGTTCGCAAAGTCTGCATCAAAAGTCTTTGATTGTTTTAACGTGTCAATAAATGCTTTTATAAATACTTCTTCGGCTGCTGTTTTTCCATCATTTAGATAACTTTCTCTCGAGGCTAACATCTTAGCAGCTAACGTCTCGAGCGAGCTTACCTCAACGGAAACTGCATTTATTTTCCCCGCCACAGTATCAACATTGCCAGTTTTATCCAGTTGCTGGTCATCATGCTTCGCTTCGCAAGAAAAAAGCAAGAATATCAGAAAAAAATATGGAATACCTGATGTTTTCATATTATTGCCTTGGGATATTGATTAAACCTCTGCTTTCCATAACCTTCAAAATAACGGCAGTTCCAATTTGCTTATTTACATAATCGAGGCTAAAAAAATGATCTCGAGGAAAACCACCTTTAGTATAAAGGTTAGAACCGCCCCACAGATAAGGCGAATTGATATTATTATTCTGATAAGCCTTTGCTATACCATTATATTGCTCCAGACGCAATAAAACTTTTGGCAAAGACCAAACTGTTTCTTTATCCAGGCCACGTAATTTTAAGGCATCAACGGCACTTTCTTCAAAAGTAAACGGTGGTCCATGATTAATTTTTGGCCTGTTAGCAGGATGCTGTTTGGTAAAACCGCTAAGTGGATCGCCGTTATGCAGGTGTTTGGTAAAGTCAGCATTACTTTCCCTATAATGTACACAGGCAATAAAATACCAGGGAATGCCTGTATTTTCGGAGAAAACACTATGATCTAAAAATGACCTGCTAAAAAAACTATTGCCGATTTTAGGGTTCCTTTTAAGGAATAAATCATCCGGTTCGGTTACAAAACAGGTATTACGATAGGTATATTCTTTTAAGTTAAGCAATTTATTTCTTACTGCCTGATATCTTGATTTATTACTTATGATTTTATCATCAATAATTCGATTAATCTCAACCGATTTTATCGGAGATACTATGCAGGAATTAAATAACTTAATATATTCTAAATCAGTAGCCATAATTAGCGCCTTATATCACACCTCTAAAGCCAAAAAACCGTTACCATCACCAGCGCTTTTTAGCCAGCGATTAGTAACGGTTTTTATTGGGACTAAGCTTTAGGCCAATCGTTTTCGTGTTCTGCGTTGCCCAGCTTTAGCTTACGGGCAGATACAACAAAACTTAATGTCATAGGCGTATTGTCGTTTACCGCAATACCCTCGTTATACTGGATGATATAACCGTCTTCGAAAGACAGTTCTTTCATTTTTGCATCTTCTTCGCCTTTCTTGAAAACC
>Ga0182006_1000325_pt1 | contig 41285 bp, 45 predicted proteins | sample Sormic07211104_1_FD_123022 | JGI IMG/M metagenome (GOLD analysis project Ga0182006, IMG submission 123022) | Rhizosphere microbial communities from Sorghum bicolor, Mead, Nebraska, USA - 072115-104_1 MetaG | ecosystem: Host-associated > Plants > Roots > Rhizosphere | place: USA: Nebraska...
AGCTGGCGAACCTGCCGGAGTTTCTAAAGTTCATGTGGCGGACGAGAAAAACCTCGCGAGCCAAAATGCGCCAATTCGTGTCAATGGCGCCATCGGCTTGCCGGGTAGTTCATCTGCGGTCCAATCGAGAGACGAGGATTTTTCTCGAAAGCATTCGCCATGCACAGGGCCAGACTTTACAGACTGACTGACGGCTGACCGCTCCACCAGGGAACTGCGGATGCCAACCATCGTCCGAGCTTAAGCGTTTAAGCAAACAGCTCGTCGCGAGGTTTCCGTTTGAAAGCTGCCATCGTCAAAAAATACCGTCTGATCATCAAGACCCTGGGTTACGTGGGCTGGTCTTTGTTCTGGTTGCTGCTCTGGGACATCGCTGTCACCGTCGACTTCATGCTGTTTCTCAACGCCAAGCTGAACCTGCCGTTGATGCCGCTGACGTTGCTCGGTTCGGCGCTGATCGTGTTGATCAGTTTTCGCAACAGCAGCGCTTACAACCGCTGGTGGGAAGCGCGGACGCTGTGGGGGTCGATGATCAACAATTCCCGAAGCTTTGCCAGGCAGGTGCTGACGCTGCTGGACGACGCCGACGGCGAAGTGAATCCGGTCAAATCCACGCTGTTGCGCCGCCACGTCGCCTACGTGAATTGCCTCGCCGCCCACCTGCAAGGCCAGCCATGTCCCGACGAGGTGCGGGCGTTTATTCCCGCCGATGAGTTCGCGCGCAGCGGCACGACCAACAACTTTGCCAACGATATTCTCACCGGCTCGGCGACGCTGCTCGCTCGCGAATACAAGGCCGGGCATCTGGACAGTATTCGCCTGGCGCGGATTGAGTCGACCCTGGTGGACTTGTCCAACAGCCAAGGCGGCATGGAGCGGATCGCCAACACCCCGCTGCCCTACCCTTACGTGTATTTTCCACGCCTGTTCATTTCGCTGTTCTGCCTGATTGTCCCGATAGGACTGGTCGAATCCCTCGGCTGGTTCACGCCGCTGGCGTCGACCGTGGTCGGATTCATGCTGCTGGCCATCGAGCGCATCGGCACCGATCTGCAAAGCCCGTTTCGCCACAGCGAACACCAGATCCAGATGGAAGCGCTGTGCGAAACCATCGAAAAGAATTTACAGTCGATGCAGCGTGATTCGCTGGGGGATGTGCGCAGGGTTGAAGAGCATGCTTGAGGCGCTGCTTTAGCAGCAGCGCTTTTCATGATATGCAGAGCAGTTACTGATGAGTGTCCGCCGCCTCGGCGGGATAAAACTCGCCCTGCTTGCCCATTTCTTTCAGCCGTTCGCGCGCGATCGCTTCAACCCGGGCCACCGCGTCTCGATCGTCAGGGTCAACCAACTGCAAGCAAAGGCGCTGGACATTCTGATCATGGGTACCCTCGCTGAGCATTTCGTGGGTGAAGACTTGTTCAGCACGCCATAGGCATAACTGGGTATGGGTCCCGCCGAGCCATATCTCGTTGATTGATCCAAGATCAGTGGTTGCCAGTTGATCCACGGTGATTGTCTTATCCATTGCGCCGTACCTTGAAAGTGCTTGTGTACAGGTACGACTTGCAGGCGCAGCTAGACGTTCAAGTCGTCGACAGTCCACCCACGCCCCGCTCTCACTTGTTCGGAAGATTCTTATGAAAGCGCCAAAAATCGAAGATTACATCGCTCAATGGCCATTACTGGGCGTGGACTCCGCTGCCCCTTGGGCGGTGGTTCAGGATTGCGAGAGCCGGATTCTGGAATTGCTTGAAACGCTCGGCCCGGGATACCGGCGCCACAACAACTGTGCGATTCATGAAACCGCCATCATTGAGCAAGGCGCCGTTCTGAAAGGTGCAATCATCATCGGCGCGGGCTGTTTCGTAGCAGCGGGCGCTTACCTCCGTGGAGGCGTTTACCTGGGCAAAAACTGCATTGTTGGCCCCAGCTGTGAGCTGAAAAGTACCTTCATGCTTGATGGCAGCAAGCTTGCCCACTTCAACTTCGTCGGCGATTCATTGATTGGCGAAGCGGTCAATATTGAAGCCGGCGCGATCATCGCCAACTACCGTAACGAACTGGACGGAGCCGATATCAAGATCCGCCACGAAGATCAGGTGATCGAAACAGGTGTCAGCAAGTTTGGAGCGCTGGTGGGTGATGGCTGCAAGATTGGCGCAAACGCCGTGATTGCTCCTGGCGCTTTGTTGCGGCCCGATACGCGTGTTCCTCGCTTGGGATTGATTGATCAGTTTGCCTACGATTGAAACCAGTATTGGCGAGTGTAAGGTGTCGGCCAATGGCAGCCATCCGCATCCGCACGTCGGTTACACCCGCCTTTCATAACGTCAACTTTTTCGAGCCCAACTCCCAAACATCACATCACCGACGTAGATACCCGAAGAAGCTGAACGCTCCTGATCCAGACGCGCCTGCAACGTTTCAATCTCTACCTCTTCTGCACTGGCCACCCCTAACGCAATGATTCGCGGCAAGCATGCTCGAACGATGGCGCCAAGGCTGTAGGGCGCATCAGGCGTTTGTACCAGGCACTCAGCGCGCACGCTTTCAACGGTCAAGCCGGCCTGAGTGAAAATGCCGTGCAGGTTGAACCCGATGTGCAAATCCGCTCCTTCGCGAGCAAGCATTTGCTGTAACCAACGTTGCGCTCTTTCATGCAGCGGGAAAAGCGCGACGCTGGCAGGCGCCATCGTCGTATCGTGTTCCTGGAAGACCATGATCCCGCCGGGACGCAGACACTTCGACAGCGCTCGGATTGTCGCCACCGCATCCCGTTGATACATGAGCACGCGCCTGCCGACGATGGCGTCAAAAGTGCCGACAGAGTCTGGCAATTCCAAGAGGTCTCCCTCAAGAAAGGTCAGCGCATGTCCTGCGGTGCGCTGGCATGCAACGGCAATGGCAGCTGCGTCGTGATCGACTCCGATGATCTCCCCGCTTTTTCCCACAAGATCACACAGCAGAACACAAACATCACCCGAACCGCAGCCAACATCGAGTATCCGCATTCCTTCGCCGATGCCCGCGTCGATCAGCAAGCGTGTGGTGAAGTCGAGTCGGTTGACCGGCATTATCAAATTCCCTGAGTTTTCTGAAAAATCATGGCAGGCACGTCAGTCATCTGGCACCCAACAGCGCTTCGTCCTTCGCCACCGCACGATTGTAGGCGTCGCGGCTGGTCAACTTCTGGGCATAGGCGAGAAACGCAGCTCTGGGCGGCAAGGTTTGCAAGCCTAACCCCCAGCCAATGTGGGAGCCAACATAAACGTCGGCAGCGGTGAAGCGTTCCCCGGCGATAAACGGATGCGCCAATACCGCGCGCTCAAGCTGATCGACCGTGCGCTCATAGCTTCCGTAGCCAAAGAAGAACTCCTGCTCCGGCGCCGGGTTGAAACCAGCGCGGTGGTTGGTGACCGCCTGCTCCAGCGGCCCCGCAGCGAAAAACATCCACCGGTAATAAGCGGCGCGCTCCGCTGCCACTGGCGCCAGCCCGGCTTCGGGAAATGCCTCAGCCAGATAGGCACAGATGGCGGCGGTTTCTGTTATGGTTTGCCCGTTATGCACCAGGGCCGGGATCTTCCCCATCGGGTTAACGTCGCGAAAAAAACTGGCGAGCGAACCATAAGCGTCGTTCATCGCCGGCGCCGCCAGCGCAGCACCACCCCAGCGGTCAGACTGACTGGTCGACTGGTAATCCATCACCACCGTCTCATACGCGCAGTCGATTTCTTCGAGCATCCAGCGCACCATGCGCCCGCGAGAATTGGGGTTGGTATAGAAAGTCATTGTCATCGTGAGCTCCTTTTGGCTCGGTGTGTTGACGACAATGGTAAAAGCGAAGCGGTATGAGCCTGTGGGCGCCTTCCGCCAGAATACTTGCAGAACGCGCCATTGGCGGCGCATTGCATCACGCATCACCGTTATCCTGCAGTTCGGAGTCTGGAAATGCCGCACCTTCACACCAGCACCGAGCGGTGTAAATTGCCCAAGGTATTCTGGGAATCAATAGCTCAGCTGGGTCTGGATCCCTCGTTGATTGAGCAACATGCTCAACTGCCCCCTGACCTTCATTTGAACGAATCGACCTTTGTCAGCACACAGCAGTTGTTCGCTGTCTGGAACGCCATTGAGGCGCTTTCGGCGGATCCGGCTTTTGCGATAAAAATGGTTCGCGACACGCCCAGTGCGAAGCACAAAATGGCATTCATCACGGCGCTATATGCGGCTGATTATCGCGACGGACTTGCGCGGTTGGCGCGCTTGCAGCGCCTGTGCAGTCCCGACAAATTATCCATGGTCGAGCGCCAGGACACTGTGTCATTCAAGATTCAGTGGCCATCCGGCACGGGGCCTGCGCCCTATCTTTCAGTGGAGGCGTGTTTTGCCTTGGTACTGGAGCTCGGTCGACGAGGAACCGAAAAAAACATCACGCCTATGTCATTGAGCTTGCGGCGGCCAAAGCCACCGCTGGAAACTCACTCGAATTATTTCGCCTGTCCCATCAACTGCGGCGCCAGCCATGACGAGATGATCTTGAGCGCCTCTGATCTTGACCGGCCGTTTCTGCAACACAATGCGCAGGTGCTGCACATGATGAGCCCCGGCCTCGATGCCGCATTACGCGCAATTGAGGCGCCGGTTGGCTTCTGTGAGCAGGTCATTGAAATATTCAAGCGCACGCTGGCGAACGGACGGCCAAGTTTGCAACACCTCGCCAGAGAACTGTTGCAGAGCGAGCGAACCTTGCAGCGACGTTTGGCGTCCGAGGGCACGACCTTCAACGCACTGCTCAACGAGGCGAGGCGTCAAGTTGGGTTGCAGCTGCTGGCTGATACGAGCCTGGAGCTCAAAGAGGTGGCGTATCTTCTGGGTTATGACGACGTCAACTCTTACTATCGGGCCTTTCGGCAGGTGGAAAAGGTTACGCCCAGTCAGTGGCGTCGTTCGTTCAATACCTGATATGAACCAGGCCTGAAGCAGCCGCTACCCGCTCTCAAAATGATGTCCGCTCTAGTTGGCGATAAATTTGTTGTTGGTTTTATTTGTCGTACTGTCAACAAACCAAATCGCGCCCCCGTCTGTTAAAACCCTGCTGCATTCCTTGCCGTATTTTTGATAGGCAACGCAGATCACATCCCCCGTAATCACCCAACTCCCTGACTGCATGGACTCACTTGAGATCTGGATCTGTGCAGTTCCATCAGCATTTAATATTTCAGAAAAAGCATCACCAATGGACGTTACGCTGGAATGTTTTCGGCCTATGACCGTAGTTTTTATTTCGCTGCCCGTTAGCTGCTTTGCATTCGCCGGTGCGTCCGCATGGGCGTCGAGCGCAGCTTGATTACCGGACGAAGCGCAGCCAATCAAAAATAGAACGGCAACCGCACAAAAAAGGAGCTTTTTCATAACTATCACCCTTTCGCTTATTGAAGCGCTATACAAGTACCGGACTTATATTAGACATGAAACGGATCGACAATATATTCGATTACTATAAAGCCAATAGCACTCCCACCTATACATCCCCAAACTGTAAAGCAATCGGACACAATTCGATTTAGTTTGGTAGCGTCGCCGCCATTTAATTTTGCGAACTCACACCATTCAACTTAACCCTTAGTGCTGGCGCCGAATTGGCGATTTCCGCCCATAGCGAGCCATCAGAAATGACCGCTGAAGTCGAAAGCAAACGATGCTCCAAAGCCTTGTCACCAGACAGTCACGCCAATTTCCTAATCTTCATCCCTTCCGTCGCCCCAAGAGCCCGCATTCCGAAATGCCGCCCATCAGCCCCACCTCCCCAACCCGCCAAAAAATCATCCTGCGCTCCGACAACGTCACCTCTTCCGACTTCGGCGCCCTGTTCTCCAGGCTCTTCGGCAACCGCTACGCCGATACTCCGCCGCCGCCCTCCAACATCATCATCGGCGGGGTCTACGGGCGGCACGACGGGGTGAGTTTTCGGCGTATGCATTACCACGGCGACTTCAGCGTCACCCTCCCCGATCCGCAGAACGAAATCACCTTCGTCATCCCCACCGCCGGCAAGATCGTTTTCAACCACGCCACCGAGTCCATTGGCATGGCGCACATCGGTCTGGCGATCGACAAGGCGGATATCCGTTCGATGCGCTTTGTAGATGATCACGCGCACCACGGCATTTCGATCAATCGTCAGCAGCTCACCGAGCGGTTGTCGGCGCTGCTGGAGAAACCGGTCGTGCAGAAGATCGTGTTTGAGCCAAGCGTGGATCTGAATACCCCGGCATTTCAGGGCCTCAAGGCGTTGATTGATCTGGCCACGGGCACTGAGTTCGATGCCTTGATCAACAGCGGCACGTTGATGCCGTCGCGCTTACGCGAGATGTTGATCGATGCGGTGCTGGAGGCGTGGCCGCACAATTTCACTGAGGCTTTACGGGGGCCGGCGCCGTGTGTGGCGCCGCGTCATGTGAAGGTGGCGATGGAATTTATTCAGGCGCATCCGCAGCAGTTGGTCAGTGGCGTGGATCTGGCGCGGTTGAGCCATGTCAGCCAGCGCGCCTTGCAGGAAGGTTTTCGGCGTTTTGTCGGGATGTCGATCGTGGGTTATCAGCGGCAGGTGCGTTTGCAGCGCGCCTATGAGGCGTTGGCGCGAGGGCATGCAGGCTCTGTGACGGAGGTGGCGTTGCGTTTTGGCTTCAGCAATGTCGGGCGCTTTTGTCAGTATTTTCAGAGTGCTTACGGCGTAACCCCAGCGGAGTTGAAGGCCAAGCGGTGACCATTCGGTCCGGCGAAACCTGCATTTGATTGAACAGCAGGAATCTCAGGGCGACTAACCCAGACAGGTCGTTTGACGGCACCGCCGATTCAAGCGGCGTTTACCTGGCTGCGACCGACGGTGCGTTTCTGCGCGCGTCGGTGCAGGCTTCGCAAGGGGGTTTCCATGACCGAGGATTTCATCGGCTTTTTCACGGCTCACACGATTTTAGGCATTTCACTGGCGAACTGGGTGCTGGCGTTTCTGGCAGCGACGCTCAGCTATTTGCTGACCACCACGGCCATCCGTTTCGTTTTCCGCAAGGTGCAGGCCCGGGCCAGCGCCGGCAATGGGCATCTGACGTATATGGCCAGCGAAGTGCTGGCGGCAACCAGCACCACGCTGCTGCTGTTGGCGTCGATTCTGGTCGGCATCGGTTTGCTGGATTTGCCGGAGCGCTGGCTCGGGCGGGTCAGCAGTTTATGGTTCGTGGTGGCGGCGTTGCAGGTCGGCCTGTGGACCAACCGCGCGCTGGCGCTGGGGTTGCATCGCTATTTCTCGCGGCATAACGCGACCGGCACTTTTCAGGCGAGCGCATTGGCGACCCTGAGCCTGTGGGGCGTCAAGGTGTTGCTGTGGGCAGTGATTCTGCTGGCGATGCTGTCGAACCTGGGCGTGAACATCACTGCGTTCGTCGCCAGCCTGGGTGTCGGCGGTATCGCTGTGGCGCTGGCGGTGCAGAACATTCTCGGCGACGTGTTCGCCTCGCTGTCGATTGCCGTCGACAAGCCGTTTGAGGTGGGTGATTTCATCGTCGTCGGCACGCTGGCCGGTACGGTCGAGCACGTCGGCCTGAAGACCACGCGCATCCGCAGTCTCGGCGGTGAGCAGATTGTCATGGCCAACGCCGACATGATCGGCAGCACCATTCAGAACTACAAACGCTTGCAGGAACGTCGAGTGGTGTTCGAGTTTCGTCTGACTTACGAGTGCACCAGCGAACAGATCCGCCAGATCACTCAACGCGTTGAAAGCATCATCAAGAACGAAAAACAGGCACGCTTCGACCGCTGCCATTTCCGCAGTTTTGGTGAAAGCGCGCTGGAATTCGAAACGGTGTACATCGTTCTGGACGCCAGCTACAACGTCTACATGGACGTGCAGCAACGCATCAACCTGGCAATCATGGAAGCGGTGGCCGAGCTGGACGCGACGTTCGCCTTCCCGGCGCGCACCGTACATGTCGCCTCCCTGCCCGAACCCACCGCGCAGCCGGCACGTGCGCAGACATCGTCACGTGCGCAGCATGCTTGAACTGAAGAGCCCGGCAATTTGCCGGGCTCGCTGTGTTCAAAACGCGTAACTGGCCTTGAGTCCGCCATTGAAACCATGGCTGTCACCGCCACCGTTGGCGCCGACGTCAGCGCCTACACTCAGAGCGCCGAGGTTTGCCATCAAGTTGACGCCGCCACTGAACTGATCGCGGTTATCGAACGCCGCGCGCTGCTCGATATCCAGCCCCAGCAGGTGGCCTTCGCTGTCGACGTGCTGATCGCCGAGCGCACGTTCATAGCCCACGCGAACACCCGGGACCAACTGCCACGCACCCACGGCCACTGGGGCAAATGACACGTCGAGATTGGCAACCGCGCTGCGGCGGGTCTTCTCGATGCCATCGACGTCGAGTGCCAGCTCACTGCCCTTCTCTTTGAAACCTTGCAAGTCGAGATGACTGACGCGAAAGCCCAGACTCGGCTCGAGAATCACACTGCTGAGCGGCAGGCGATAACCCAACGCCACGGTCGCGCCAGTGAGATTGCCGTGAGTGTCACCCTTGGCTGTGCCGAGGCCACCGCCGAGTTCGCGTTTGCTGTCGTAGTCGACGTATCCGGCGCTGGCGTTGGCATCGACAAACATACCGCGCTCAAGGCTGATGAGGCCGTAACGCGCACCGAGGTTGAGGAAGGTGAAGTCAGTCTCGGCCTCGCCACCCGCCCCGCCGACGCTGCCCTTGCTGTAGCCGAAACCGCCGCGCGCGCTGAGTTGTTCGCTGAAGCGCTGGGTGATGCCGAGCATCTGGCCCTGGCTGTGTTCGTTGCTGCTCTCGGCATGGGCCGAGCCGTCCGTGCCGAGGTAGCTGGCAAGCGCGGTGCTCCAGAGGCGGTACTGGCCGACCTTCAAATCGCTGGCGCTGGCGAACGGCGCGGCGGCTTGTTCGATCATCGCGTTCTGCCGCAACAGGTAGCTGGCCGCATCAGCGTGGACCTGACCGCCGACTTGAGATTCGACACCGCCCAGAGTGCCGGCGTCGATCGCCGATTGCAGGTAGTAGTTGTAGGCGCTGTAGGTGCCGGACAGCTCGGAGTTCTGCAACTGCCGCAGCAATTCGGCACCAGCGGCGGCATTGCCGATCAGCCCGGCCTGCCCCGGCAAGCTGTTGTACTCGACCAGTTTGCCGCGCAGCACGTAAATGGTTTCCTGGGACAGACCGAGGCCCTGCTTGAGGTAATTGTCCATGCTGCCGTACTCGGCGGCGACCTGGTCGAGACCGGCCTGCAAGTAACTGGCCTGCACCCCGAGCAGCGGCTCGTAGACAGCGGCCATGCTCGGCGGCAGCGCTTTCAAGGTCGCGGCGACACGGGCGGCGGTGTAGTCGTTGGTCGCCAGATAGTTGGCCATGATCGTCGCCTCATCGACGCCGGCGATGCTCTGCAACACGGCGGCGGTCCAGCCGGTGCGATCCTTGCCGGCGGTGCAATGGAACAGCTGCGCGGCGTCGACACTTGCCAGCTCATTGAACAACTGGCCGAACTGCCCGCGCATGCCGGCATCGCTGACGAAAGCGCGGTTGGTTTCCTCCATCATCGCCACGGCCTCGGCGGCGCTATGGAACGAGATGTTGGTGATGTTCGCACCCGAGGTGGTGCTGCCGATGATGTCGATATTGCGGTAGGCCGCGCCCGTGATCATCGTGTCAGGCGTGGTGGCAATTTCGCTGGGCGTGCGCAAGTCGTAAATGGCTTTGATGCCGAGACCATTGAGCGTCGCCAGATCCGTCGCCGACGGCGTCAATGCGTTGGAGCGGTAGAACACGCCGCTGCGCATAACGCCGTCGTGGGCGGTGGAGTACGCGGTGGTGATGCCGGCGATGTCGCGAAAGTTGTCGATGCCGGACAAGCGCGGCGTGTCGAGGGTGACAGGCTCGGCCGCATGGGCAGCGGCGATGGACAGGCTCAGAACGGACAGCGAACACAGAAGACGTTGGAACACAGTGCAGCCTCATGAAATCAGCGTTGGGCTGGTCACTATGGGCAGGCGAGTGGGAGGGAATATGACAGTTTCGGCAGGCGACAAAATGCCTGCGCGAATGGGCCGTGGGGTGCGTGATCGGTCCATCAATCCTGCTTGAATGTGTTGAAGATCCCTGTGGCAGCGAGCCTGCTCATGAAAGCGGCGTGTCAGCCGATTATATTCAAACTGAAAAAAGCTTTCGCGAGCAGGCTCGCTCCCACAGGGTTTGGGAAAGTATCCGTTTTTTCAATTTGTCGCGCGCAATGCCAACCCCTTATAAGACTGCCATCACTTTCAAGAACAAGAGGCTGTACCCATGAGCAACGCCTGGAACGAAGGTTATTTCACCGACGAAGGCTACACCTACAGCTATAGCCGGGAGATCAATCCGGTGTTCCTGCGTTACTGCCTGTTGTTGCGCGGTTTTGCCACGCTGGATAGCATCGACGGCCTGCACTGCGAGCTGGGCTTCGGTCAAGGCGTGTCGATCAACATCCACGCCACGGCCAACCCGGGTTCGTTTGTCGGTACGGACTTTCACCCGGGTATGGCCGCCCATGCCATCGACCTCGCCAACGCCGCCAATAATGGCGCGCGTCTGTATGACGACAGTTTCGAACAGCTGCTGGCGCGCAATGATCTGCCGCAGTTCGACAGCATCAGCCTGCACGGTATCTGGACCTGGGTCAGCCGTGACAATCAGAAGCTGATCGTCGAATTCGCCCGCCGTCACCTGAAACCGGGCGGCATGCTCTACGTCAGCTACAACTGCTTCCCCGGCTGGTCGCCGTCGGCGCCGCTGCGCAACCTGTTCAGCCTGCATGACCGCTTCGCCAATGCCTCGTCGCGCTCCGATCAGCGCATTGACGCAGCGCTGCAGTTTTCCGAAGCGCTGCTCGCGGCCAATCCGAAATACGCCGCTGCGGCGCCAAGTCTCGGTGCGCGGCTGCAGAGCATCAAGGGCCAGGATCGTCACTACGTCGCCCACGAATATTTCAATCGCGACTGGAATTGCATGTACTTCGCCGACATGGTCGACGCGCTGGCCCCGGCCAAACTCGACTACGCCACCACGGCAGTGCCGCTGGACTCGGTCGACCCGCTCAACCTGAGCACCGAAGGCATGGACTTTCTGGAAACCATCGAACATCCGATCATGCGCGAGCAAGCGCGGGACTACTTCGTCAACCAGCACTTCCGCCGCGATCTGTACGTGCGTGGCGCGACCCGCCTGTCCGCAGCCGAACGCCGCGCGCGAATGCTGCACAGCCGTTTCGTGCTGCTGCAACCTTGGGAAACCGTGGCGGGCTCGGTTACCGGCCCTGCCGGCGAAGCGACTCTGCAAGCAGAAATCTATGGCCCGGTGCTCGATGCCTTGGCAGCGCAGAACTATGCCGCCAAATCCATGCGCCAATTGCTCTCCGAAGCAGCCCCGCTGGCTTACGATGGCCTCGAGCAAGCCCTCGCGGTGCTGATCGGCATGGGCGCCGTGGCCCCGTGCCAGAGCGAAGCCGCCGAGGCGCAGGTCAGCGGACGCTGCGCCGCGCTCAATCTGCAACTGTGCAAACGCTCACTGTACGGCGCCAACATCCAGACCCTGGCCAGCCCTGTCACCGGTGGCGGCGTGGCGGTCAGCCGCTTCCAGCAGTTGTTCCTGATCTCGATCAAGCAAGGCAAACAGCAACCGGCCGAATGGGCACAACTGGCGTGGGGGGTAATCAGCGAACAAGGTGAAGTGCTGGTCGACAATGGCCAACCACTGCTCACTGCCGAAGCGAATATCGCCGCACTGACCGCACAGGCGCAGGTGTTTGCAGAGCAAACGCTGCCTGTGCTGAGGGCGCTTAAAATCGCTTGATCGCAAACAGACCCATGTGGGAGCGAGCCTGCTCGCGAAAGCGCCAGGTCAGCCGCCAAATCGGTAACTGACGTACCGCATTCGCGAGCAGGCTCGCTCCCACGCTGCTCGTGAAACAGGGTCAAGCCAACCGTCCTGTTTTCGGAACTTTCCGCGCTCTGCCGCCCGTCCAGCCACCCTGCAATAAACGAAATTTCTGCTTCGCCGACTCCTCACAAACTATGCATGTGCAACACCCGTAGGGTGATTGCACGATAGCTGGCCTGAGGAGTTTTTGAATGTTCATACATAACAAGCGACTTCAGTACACCGTTCGAGTGGCCGAGCCCAATCCGGGTCTGGCCAATCTGCTGTTGGAACAATTCGGCGGCGCCAATGGCGAACTGGCCGCGGCAGCGCGCTATTTCACCCAAGCCTTGGCCGAGGAAGATCCGGGGCGCAAAGACCTTCTGCTGGACATTGCCACCGAAGAGTTGAGTCACCTGGAGGTGGTCGGCTCGATCATCGTCATGCTCAACAAAGGCGCCAAAGGTCAACTCGCCGAAGGCGTTCAGGAGGAAGGCGAGCTATACCGCGCGCTGAATGGCGCCGGTAACGACTCGCACATCACCAGCCTGCTTTACGGCGCAGGCGCGCCTCTGGTCAATTCCGCTGGCGTACCGTGGACGGCGGCGTATGTGGACTCGATCACCGAGCCTACCGCCGACTTCCGTTCCAATATCGCAGCCGAAGCACGGGCGAAAATTCTCTACGAGCGCTTGATCAACATCACCGATGATCCGGGCGTCAAAGAGGCGCTTGGCTTTTTGATGACGCGGGAAATCGCCCATCAACAGTCGTTCGAAAAAGCCCTGCATTCGATCCAGCCCAACTTCCCGCAGGGCAAACTGCCGGGCATGCCGGAGTTCACCAACAAGTACTTCAACATGTCTGGCGAGCCCAACGTTCGTGGCCCCTGGAACGAGGGCGGTGCGTGGGAATACGTGGAAAACCCGGAGCCTGCGGTCGACGGCGGCGATGGTCTGGCGACCGTCAGCCTGCCGGCCGAAGACGAGCAAGTGCTCGAGGCGATGAAGACCCGCACGGCCTCCGACCCACTCAGCGAACCGGTGACTGGTGCTGATCTGGGCTCGGGTTACGTGCAAGGCAAAGATGTCTGAACCCGGTCCGGCGGCCCCTGACCGGGGTCGCCACTTGCTCAAGGTGATCAACATGAAAAACAGCAAAGTCTCGGCACTGACCTCTGAACATTTTCAACGTTTGATGGAGCACGCATACGCCGGTTTTGAGCTGGACTGCAAGCAGGCCTGTCGGGGATTGAAAGTCAGCATGGCGGTGAATGTTTTTGGCCTGGGCACCCTGCTGCCGAATAATTTCGCTGATGAGACTGCCGTTCCGCCAGCGGACGCACATCCAGCCGTCGACGACGCCTTGCCCACGATGCCGGTGGTCGCCAAGCGCGTATTGGCGCAGCGCAACCGTTCCATCGACGGGGCGGAAAGTTTTCATCGGTAACAGGAGCGCGACATGAGAACGTATAAAAACCTGAGCTTCCCCTCAAGCCCGGGTGTCGCCCCGGGACTCCAGTTTCTGCTGGGCTGTGCGATATTCGCCGGCGGAACGCTGATCCTGATGAGCGAACTGGCGGGAACCTTTTTTGCGATGTGAGTCTTGGTTCGCTATCGGGCATTCAAAACAGCACCGCAGCCGCTTCCCTCATGAAGATCTCAACGGTCTTCGGCCCTATCCCCTCGAACTCGGACAGGCGCTTCTCCAGCGCCTTACGATCCGCGCTCGCCGCCACGATATTGGTGACCTTACCGGCGTACTCGCTGTTGAGCTTGCTGGCCAACGCGAGTAATCGCGACGCCGTGCTCTCGTCATAGCGCACGTAACGCGCCTGCCCCAGCATCGACACCAGTTGCCGGTGAGCACACTGCGCAAGCTTTTGCGGGGTGTCTTTGTGATGCTGCTCTACTATGACTTGATACGCCTTGGCGGCGATGGCGCCCTGAATCCTTTTGCCCATCAGAAAACTGGCCAGCAGCCATTTGAACAGGCCGGATTCGTTGGCGTTTCGCAGGTCGATGTTCAAGTCACCGGCCGTGATGATTTCACTCACAAGTCTCACCTCAAGGCGCGCGTCTATTACAGATGTTGACCCGGCACGGCTTTGAACGATCCAATGGCCGCCGCCCGACAAGGGCGATAAATTGAATCCCCAGTGGAAAAGGATGGTCATCTTTCAGAGATGCGAGATGACAAGCATAAGGACCTTCAAATGCTCGGCCGCAAACTGCCCGACAGCCAAGGGCATGACGCTGCACAAACCGCTCCCGTCAAGGCTTCCAGCGACATAGCCGCTTTCCGCCTGACCGTGATCTTCATGCTGACGGTGATTCTGGCGTTTCTGGGAGTGGAAGGATGGCGGACGTGGCGTGACTACCATTCGGCGTTTTCGTCCGCCCGGGATTCGGTCACCAACCTCGCGCGGGCAACGGCGCAGCACGCCGAGGACGCCATTCGCCAGGTAGACGTGTTGACCGCCGCGCTGGGCGAGCGCGTCGAAGGCGATGGCTTGCAGAACATCGATGTGCCCCGGATCCACAAGTTGCTGGTCCAGCAGGCCAAGTTGATGCCGCAGCTGCACGGCCTGTTCATTTACGGCCCGGACGGGCACTGGATCGTCACCGACAAGGAAAACATCCCGGATCCGGCGAACAATGCTGACCGGGATTATTTCCAGTATCACCGCACCCACACCGATCGCAACGTGCGCATCGGTGATGTCGTCAAGAGCAAATCCACGGACGACCTGATCATTCCGATTTCCCGCCGCTTGAACAACCCGGACGGCTCCTTCGCCGGCGTGCTGCTGGGGACGATCAAGGTCAGTTATTTCGTCGATTATTACGGCGATTTCAAGATCGACGACAAGGGTGCACTGGTACTGGCGTTGCGCAACGGAACGATTCTTGTACGTCGCCCGTTTATTGCCTCGGTGATCGGTCAGAGCCTCGCCGACAGTGAGGTTTTCAAGAACTACCTGCCCTATTCCAATCAAGGCATCGCCGAAGTCAGAGCCGTCGTCGACGGCACCCAGCGTCTGTATGGCTACAGGGCTTTGAGCACCTATCCGTTGGTGGTAGAAACCGGTCTTTCCCGCGAATCGATCATTGCGCCGTGGCGCTGGGACTTGATCAAAACCGGATTCGTGTTGATGTCGGTGATCACCGCTTTCACGATCTTTGGAGGGATCGTCTTGAGGCAACTGCGCCAACGAATGGTCATGGAAAAGGACTTGCGCCGTGCACACCAGACCATGAAGGACATGGCCTTGACCGACAGCCTGACCGGACTAGCCAACCGCCGCCGCCTGGACACCGCGCTGGCTGACGAAATCCGTCTGGCCAGACGCCAGGGTTCCTCGATTTCACTGATCATGATTGATGTTGATCACTTCAAACTCTACAACGACACCTACGGACATGCGGCGGGCGACGATTGCCTGAGCGCTGTCGGCCAGGCGATTGCGCAAGCGGTCAAGCGACCGGGTGATCTGGCCGTGCGCTATGGCGGCGAGGAGTTTTCCGTGTTGCTGCCCAACACGGATATTCGCGGGGCGGCGCTTGTGGCGCAGGAAATTCTTGAGGCCATTCGATCCTTGCGGATGGAGCACAAAGCCCATCCGCTGGGTCACGTCACCGCCAGCGCGGGCATCGCGGTTGGCAAACCCGCCGAACAGGAGGTGAGCCCCGCCATGCTGATCGATTCGGCTGACAAGATGCTTTATGCGGCGAAGCAGCACGGCCGGGATCGTTATTGCAGTGGCGGGGACGGTGGCTTGGACTGCGATGGAAAGTGAACGTCAGTTAGTCCGGCTGACCACCCGGATGTGTGTAATCCCCACCCGCTCTGCCTGCTCGAGAATCTGCTCTGGCGTCGAATCCGCGGTGGGCATGACCAGGCTGTTTTCCGCATCGCCCAGATGCAGTTCCAGCAGATGCATCGCCGCGTCGTGCTCGGCCAGTTGCGCTTCCTTGAGTTCGAGCAGATAAGTACGAGGCTCGCCATTGAAACGGTATTCGATGTGATAGGTGTACATGATGTCGTCCGCGTCGGTGGGAAAAGGCAGTGTTTATCCTGACGCAGCGGTCAGCTTTTAGTTCAACCTGACAGCCAAAATGCATTTGCAACAAACTTTTTGCGCAGCGAAGCGTCCTCTTCTTAACTCTCCATAACAGCTGATCACAGCTAAGGACCGGCAATGACCTTCTTCATCTTCCTCTTGGCCTGCGCGGCGGCGGCAACCACTGGCGTGATGTTCAAACCCGGCCCGTGGTACGAATCGCTGACCAAACCCTCTTTCACCCCACCCAACTGGGCCTTTCCCGTAGCGTGGACGATCATCTACCTGCTGCTGGCATGGGCCGGTTATCGCTTGAGCCTGATCCCCGGCAGCCAAACGGTGCTGGCCCTGTGGGCCGCGCAGATCGCCCTGAACACGCTGTGGACGCCGGTGTTCTTCGGCGCGCATCAGGTGCTGGCGGCGCTGGTGATTCTGGCGGTGCTGTGGGTGGTCGTCGCGGTGATGGTCGTGCTCGCCCTGCAACTGGACGTGGTCACCGGGCTGATTCTGTTCCCGTACCTGGCCTGGCTGTGCGTTGCGCTGGCGCTGAACTGCTCGATCCTGATGAAGAATCGCCTGTGAGCGATTTTCCATGGCCGCAAGGCGAGCGCGAACTGGCTCAGGTTCGCGCGTTCAACAAAAAGCTCGCCTGGCTGCCGCGTTTCAAAATCCGCAATCGCCTCACCCCACGGTTGATTCAGGCGTTGCTGCGGGCGGGTCAGCTCGGCGGCGACGGCAAGTTGCGCCAGCATGGGCTGACCGCCGAACGGAAGATCATCGACACGGTGCCGGTACGCATCATCCGTCCCAAGGGCAAAGCCAGAGGCGTGGTACTGGACTTCCATGGCGGTGGCTGGGTGATCGGCAATGCGCAGATGAACGACAACTTCAACATCGCCATCGTTAATACCTGCGACGTGGCGGTGGTGTCTGTGGATTATCGGTTGGCCGTGTCGACGCCGATCGAGGGCTTGCTGGACGATTGTCTGTGCGCCACGCGCGGCATCTTGAACGATGCTGAATTTGCTGGATTGCCCGCAGTCGTCGTCGGTGAGTCGGCCGGCGGGCATCTGGCGGCGGCCACCCTGCTCGCGCTCAAATCTTCGCCCGAACTGCTGCAACGGATCTGCGGCGCGCTGCTGTATTACGGCGTCTACGACCTGACCGGCACACCCAGCGTGCGCACCGCACCCGCCGATACGCTGGTGCTCGACGGCCCCGGCATGGTCGACGCGTTACGCCTGCTCACGCCGGATATCAGCGACGAACAACGACGCCAGCCACCGCTGTCGCCGCTGCATGGCGATTTCAGCGGACTGCCACCAGCGCTGCTATTTGCCGGCGACCTCGATCCGCTGCTGGATGACACGCGGCTCATCGCCGAGCGCTGGCAACACGCGGCGCCGGTGGAGACGTACGTGCTACCGGAATGTCCGCATGGCTTCATTCACTTCCCTACGGCCACTGCTGACCATGTGCTGGCTTATAGCAGGCAGTGGATCTCGGCACGAGTGGCGAGCTACTCAGCGAAATCCGCCGAAATCAGCCCGGCGCTTTCGTAGCTACCGATCAACTCATCAAACAACGCGATATCCCCTCGGCTGCGCGCAATCAACTGCGCGCCAGCCACCGCCGCGTAAATCGCCCGCGCCCGCGCCTTGCAGCTGTCTTCGTCGGCAGATCCAGCAGCGATCAACACTTGGGTCAGCCACTCGATGTTGACCTCTGCGAACTTCTTCACCTGGTCCTTCACCGGGTCTGGCAGATCCTGGTATTCGGCAGCCATGAAGCTGACCAGGCACAGCCGATTACCGTTTTCCAGCGAAGTGCGGAAAATCGACGGGTACAACTTCAGAGATTGCTGCGGCTCGGGATTGGCCTCACGAATGTCGTCCAGCGCCTTGGCCGCGTCTTGCCAGTAACGCTCGGCGACTGCCGCGCCGAGGTCGGCCTTGCTGGGAAAGTGGTAGTAGATGCTGGCGTTCTTGATACCCACCACTTCACCGATGCTACGGAAGTTGATGCCGTTGTAGCCGTGGGTCTGCGCCGCTGTTTTGGCGGCGTCCAGAATCGCTTCGCGTGCGTTCACGCTCATGTCTGTGTCCTTGATGACCATCGATCAATGGGGCGGATTGTACTCGCGTAAGATTTACCTGCCAATTGGCAGGTAGGGGTTGACAGCAGTAAATTCTGACCGCAATCTTTGCCTACCAACTGACAGGCAGGTAAACTGAAATGACCGCTAACTCGAATCAAAACAACGCTCAATCCATCTGCGCATTGAAAATCTACGACTGGTACAACGGCCCCTACCCGGCCCGCGTACGCATCGCCCTGGCGGAAAAATCGCTGTTGCAGCGCACCGAATTCGTCTCGGTAAATCTGTGGAAAGGCGAACACAAGAACCCCGAGTTCTTGCGCTTGAACTACTCCGGAACGCTACCAGTGCTGGAGCTGGAAGACGGCACGCTGCTCGCCGAGTGCACCGCCATCACGCAATATCTTGACGTCCTCGACGGCAACCCTGTACTCACCGGCCGCACACCGATTGAGCAAGGACGAATCCACATGCTGACCAAACGTGCCGAGATCGAATTTCTCGACGCGGTGAGCGTGTATTTCCACCACGCAACTCCGGGACTTGGCCCGGAAGTGGAGCTGTACCAGAACGCCGAATGGGGCATGCGCATGCGGGACAAAGCTGTGCGCGGCATGCGCTATTTCGACAGATTGCTGCGTGATCAACCGTTTGTGGCCGGCGCGAGTTTTTCCATGGCCGACATCGCCGTATTGGGCGGGATGATCTTCTCGGCGCTGGTTGAGTTGGAGGTCCCGGAAGACTGCACGGCGCTGCGCGAATGGCATGCGCGCATGCAGCAACGTCCGAGTGTGCAGCAATGGCGCGCGATGGTTGAGCGCGGCGAACCGTAAAATCGAGACCAAAAAAAGGCGCCCTAACCGGCGCCTTTTTTGTTTGCGCTGAACCCTGTACGACCGTTCGCCACATGCCGATTGTGGCTCAAACCGTAAACAGTCTTTACCCAAACCGCGCCTGTTTCCCCCGCCAGCCGCCGCATAGAGTTTGTTCCAGAAGCACACTCAACCAGCAAAGGAAAATACTCATGAAAGTCTCAATGCTCGTCCTCGCACTCTTCGGCTTCAGCTCGGTGGTCATGGCTCAGGACTCGACTACCACGCCTCCCGTCGAGCAATACACCTACGCCAGTCACCTCGACGTCGCCAAAATCATCTCGGAAGATCCCGTGCCGGATGTCTGCGCCGTAGTGCCGGTGCACATGACCTATCAGGATTCCCAGGGCAAGCAGCACATCCTGCAATACGAAGTCATGGGCAGCGGCTGCAGCAACGGTTGATCAGGCCAATACCTCGCATACCCATTGCGTCTCAGAGTTGGCTCGCTGAGACGCAAATGCCTTTACCGCTTCAATCGATAAGCGCCTGAGCAGTGCTCGCCAACTGCGCGCCGACCCGGGTTTTCAAGGTGTCGATGAATCGCGTGATCTTCGCATCGACAAACTGGCGAGACGTGTAGACCGCATAAACATTGCGCTCATAGGTGTGGTAATCGGGTAGCACCCGCACCAGCCTGCCGGCACGCAAATCGTCGATCGCCGTGAAGCCTGCCAGCAGACCAATCCCCGCCCCTTCGCGAATGGCCACGGCCATTGCGTCCATATCGTTCACGCTGAAACTCGGCCCGCTGGGGATGAACGTCGCGTCGCCCGCCTTGCTTTTGAGCTGCCATTCATCGCGCACGTAATCCACGGTACCGAGCAGCAGGCATTGATGATCGCAAAGCTGCTCCGGCGTTTCGGGTGCGCCATGCCGCGCCAGGTATTGCGGGGAGGCCACCAGTACGCAGTGACTGACGCCGATCTTCTGGCTGACATACGCCGAATCCGGCAGCGTTCGCGCGATCAGAATGGACACGTCCAACTGATCCTCGAGCAGATTGGGCATGCGTTGGGAGAGCATCAAATCGACGGTCACTTCGGGAAACGCCTGGCGATATTCCAGCACCGCGCCGGTCACCAGTTGCCGGGCCAGTCCGGGCACGCAGTGCACCCTTAACGTCCCTCGTGGTTGCAGGGCGGCATTGCTCGCTTCGGCTTCGGCGCTTTCCAGGTCAGCGAGAATCTTCACGCAGCGCTCATAAAACCGCCGGCCCGCGTCGGTCACCGAGAGACGCCGGGTCGAGCGCTGCAACAGGCGAGTGTCGAGCACGTTTTCCAACGCCGAGACCGCACGCGATACGTTACCGACGGTGGAGTCGAGATGGTTGGCCACGGCAGTGAAACTGCCCATCTCGACTACCTTGATGTACACCGACATGTTTGAAAGTTTGTCCATCCTGATCGTCCTGTAGACCTGCCACTCACTGCGGATAAGGTCGGATGCTACACGCTCGCTCCCGCGCTCGATATTACCTTCTGGGACAACAATGATTCCCTCGTGGCCGGCTAAATCAAACGGCACGCCTTCCATAGACTGGATTCCACGGGACGCCTGAACCACTGCGTACAAGGCGCCGAATGAATCCTCACCATGAAGGCGACATCCATGAACACTCCTTACGATCCGCTCTATCTTTTCATCGGTGGTCAATGGCTCACCGCCCAAGACCGCGCGACCGCTGCCGTGGTCAACCCGGCAACCGGCGAGGAAATCGGTCAGGTGCCACTGGCCACCGCCGAAGACCTCGATCACGCCCTCGAAGTGGCCCGACTGAGCTTCGACCAATGGCGCCAGACCGTGCCGGACCAGCGCGCAAAAATCCTCAAGCGCGCCGCCGATCTGATCCTCGAACGCGCCCCGCACATCGCTGCGCAAATGACGCTGGAAGAAGGCAAGCCACTGCGCGAAAGCCTCGATGAAGTGACCCGTGCGGCGGAATATTTCGAATGGTTCGCCGAAAGCGCACGACGCATCGACGGCCGTGTCGTACCGGCCAATCGTCCGGGTGTACTGCAACTAGTGAAACGTCAGGCGATCGGCCCTGTGGCAGCGTTCACACCGTGGAATTTCCCGGCCATCACCCCGGCGCGCAAGCTCTCGGCAGCGCTGGCCGCCGGTTGCAGCGTGGTACTCAAGCCCGGCGAGGAAAGCCCTTCCACCGCGCTGGCCCTGGCCCGTGCGCTGGACGATGCCGGCTTGCCCAAAGGCGTGCTGCAAGTGGTGTTCGGTGTGCCGGATCAAGTGTCCAGCCATTTGATTGCCTCACCGATCATTCGCAAAGTGACCTTCACCGGTTCGGTGCCGATCGGTCGGCTGCTCTCGGCCCGCGCTGCCGAAGGCGTCAAGCCGATCACTCTGGAACTGGGCGGCCACGGTCCGGTGCTGGTGTTTGCCGACGCCGACATCGAAAAGGCTGCCGTGGAAGGCGTTGCCAATCGCTTTCGCGGCACCGGTCAGGTGTGCATTTCCTCGACTCGTTTTCTTATCCAGCGTGAGGCCTACGCCGAGTTTGTCGAGCACTTCGTTGCGGCCACCGAGGCACTGAAAATCGGCGATGGCATGGATCCGCAAACCCAGGTCGGCCCTCTGGCGAACCCACGGCAGCTGGCGAAGATGGAGCAACTGATCGCCGACGCCGTCGAGAAAGGCGCACGGGTGCTGGCCGGTGGCGAGGCGCTGCCGGGAGCAGGCTACTTCTTCCAGCCCACTGTTCTGGCCGATGTGCCGATGAATGCGCGAATCATGCACGAAGAACCCTTCGGCCCCATCGCGATACTGATGCCTTTCGATGAGTTGAGCGACGGCCTGCAAGAAGCCAACCGCCTGCCCTACGGCCTCTCGGCCTACGCGTTCACTTCCAATGCGCGCACCGCGATCGACGTCGCCGATGGCCTGGAAGCCGGAATGATCGGCATCAACCAGTACCGCATCGTCGCCACCGAACTGCCCTTCGGCGGCATGAAGGAAAGCGGCCACGGTTCCGAAGGCGGCATCGAAGGCATCGAGCACTATCTCACCAACAAATTCATCAGCCAGGTTTAAGGGGATTTCCATGTCGACTATCGATTTCAGCAGCCCGCGCGAAGCCGCCCGCGCCTTCACCCCGAAACTGGCGCAATTCGTTGACTCAACGCTGTACCCGCAGATCTGGAGTGACCCCGCCTTGGCACCCCGCGAGCGCAGTCTGATCACTGTCGCTGCGCTGATTGCCGGCGGCCACTGTGAAGAATTGCCCGCGCACCTGCGCCGCGCTGTCAGCAATGGCGTGAGCCATGAAGAACTGGCGGCGGCGATCACTCACCTGGCCTTTTACGTCGGTTTTCCGGGCGCCATCACCGCCTCGGCCATCGCCAATGCCACCCTTGCCGACACGGAGCAACGCTGAGATGAAAGCCATCAACCTGAAAGCATTCGGTTCGGCAGAAGTGCTGCAACTCGGCGAAGCGCCCAATCCTGAAGTACGCCCGACCGACCTGCTGGTGCGCGTCTACGCGGCCGGCGTGAACCGTGCCGACCTGACGCACCGAACCGGCGGCTACGGCCATGCGAACTTCGGCGACTCTTTGATCATCGGTCTGGAGATCGCCGGGGAAGTGCTCGAGACCGGCAGCGAGGTGAGCGGATACGCCGTCGGCGACCGGGTGATGGGCGTGGTCGGCGGCGGCGCCTACGCCGAACTGGCGCGCATCGACTACCGCATGGCCATGCCGATTCCGGCACAGCTCGACTATGTGCACGCCGCGGCGATTCCCGAAGTATTCGTCACCGCCCACGAAGCGATGCTGCACCTGGCCCGACTCAAGTCAGGCGACTCAGTGCTGATCCATGCCGCCGCCGGTGGCGTCGGTTCCGCTGCCGTGCAACTGGCCTACGCCACCGGCGCCACGGTGTACGCAACCACCGAGGGCAGCAAGTTGTCACGTGTCGAACACCTGGGCGCCGACGTGGCCATCGACTACAAAACCGAGGATTTCGCCGCAGTCATCGCCGACGAAACCAACGGGCGCGGCGTCGACGTGATCATCGACTTCATCGGCGCGCCCTACTTCGCGCGCAACATCGCCTCGCTGGCCCACGGCGGCCGCCTCGTGCAGGTCGGCATTCTTGGCGGCGGCGGCAAGGTCGACGTGGAGCTGGAGCACATCCTCTACCGGCACCTGCAAATCATCGGCACGGTGATGAAGTCGCGCACCCAGCCGGAGAAGCACGCGATGATCCAGCGCTTTCGCGACCACTGGCTGGAACGCTTCGTCGGCGCTGCGAGTCTGGAACCGGTGGTGGACAGCACCTTCCCGCTATCCCGCGCAGCCGATGCCCATCGGAGGATGGAATCCTCGCAGAATGTCGGGAAGATAATTCTGACGATGCAGCTGGAGGATTTGCGCTAAGACAGACATAAAAAAAGGCCAGTCCGTTGAGCTGACTGGCCTTGGTTTGTCTGACGTTTTCGCTGATCAGCTCACCTTGATCACAACCTTGCCAAACGCCCCTTTCGCCAGATGCTCATAGGCCTCGCGCGCCTGTTCGAACGGATAGACTTGGTCGATCACCGGGCGAATGTCGTGCTCGGCGAGGAACACGTTCATCCGGTCGAACGATGAACGCGGTGCCACCGCGATGCCGCGAATGGTGGTCTGGCGGAAGATCAGCGGCATCAGGTTCAGCTCGACAGTCTGCCCTGTCAGGAAGCCGATCTGCGCAATCCGCCCCGAGGCCTTGGTCGCTGCAACCGACTGATTGATGCCATTGCCTCCCGCCACATCAAGGAGCAGATCCACACCCTTGCCCTCGGTGAGTTTCAGCACCTCGTCCGCCCAGTTCGGCGTGCTGCGGTAGTTGATACCGGCGACCGCGCCCAGACGTTTTACCGCGTGCAGGTTGTCATCGCTGCTTGAGGTTGCGATGACTTTGGCGCCCATCGCGGTGGCGATCTGTACGGCGAAAATCGATACGCCGCCAGTGCCCTGCACCAACACGGTCTGGCCCGGTTGAATCGCGCCGAAATCCACCAGCGCGTACCACGCGGTCAGCGCGGCGATTGGCAGCGTCGCCGCCTCTTCATCGCTCATGTTGGCCGGCGCGCCGACGGCGCTGTCCTCGTGAATGATCATGTACTCGGCGAGGCCACCCGGCAGCGGCGAGCCAAAGCAATAATCCGGTTCGTTCGGCCCCGGCTCGCCGTCCAGCCAGCGCGAGTACAGATGCGAATTGACCCGGTCGCCGACCTTGAAACGTGTAACGCCGTCACCGATGGCGACCACGGTACCGGCGGCATCGCTGACCGGGATCAGCGGTTTCGGCACCAGGTGCGGCTCATAGATACCGTCAACGATGGCCTTGTCGCGAAAATTCAGCGACACCGCGCCGACCTTGACCAGCAGCTCGCCAGCCTTGGGCTGCGGCGTTTCAATCTCGCCCAGTTGCAGATTGTCGAGCCCGAAATCTTTCAGTAACCACGCTTTCATGGTGAGCCTCCAAATACACGTTATTGGCCACAAACCCTCAGCAGGTTTGCCTTGGGCCCATGATTGGCTTTTACACCAGCGCAATAAATGCTTGGAAACAGACAGGATTGTTCTATTCTCAGGCAACAAATCCAGATAGTGAAGCTCACTGGAAAAGTCATGGAATTACTGCAATCGATGCGCCTGTTCGCCCGACTCGCGGAGTTGGGCAGTTTCACCAAAGCCGCCGAGTCGCTGGACATCGGCCGGCCGCAGGTCACTCGCTATATTCAGGAGCTGGAGACGTCGCTGGGCGTACGTCTGTTCCAGCGCACTACGAGGAAAGTGGCACTCACCGCCGAGGGTGAACTTTTCTATCAGCGGGTCCAGGAAATCCTCGCCGAAATCACCGCCGCCACCACAATGTTCGATCGCACCGGAGCCACGCTGTCCGGCCGCCTGCGCATCGATATCCCCACCGCGTTCGCGCAGCTGGAATTCATCAAAAGCCTGCGCGAATTCACCGACACCTACCCCGGTATCGACATGGTGCTGGGCGTCACCGATCGTGCGGTTGATCTGGTCGGCGAAGGCATCGACTGCTCGCTGCGCATCGGCGAGCTGCCCGACTCAACCCTGATCGCCCGCCCCATCGCTCTGGCAACCATGGTCACCTGCGCCGCGCCCGAGTATTTGCGCGAGCACGGCACACCCGAAACGCTTGCAGATCTGGCGAACCATCAAGGCGTGAACTTTCTCTCGGGCCAGAACAACCGCACCTTGCCCTGGCAGTTTTCAGTTGAGGGCAAACAGAAAAGCTACGTCAGCCGCAAAGGCATAACCGTCACCGAGTCGAACGCTTACGTGCAGTGTGGCGTGTCGGGTTTCGGCATCATTCAGGCACCGGGTATTGCGGTGGCCGAGCATTTGGCTAACGGTGCTCTGGTGGAAATTCTGCAACCGCTGCGCCCGCTGCCTCGGCCGGTATCGCTGCTGTACCCGAGCCGCACGCATTTGCCGGCGCAGGTGCAGGTGTTTATCGAATGGTTGCAGGTGCGGTTTGTGCAGTTGTATGCGGGGTGGGTGGAAGGTTGAATCTGGCTTTATCGCGCAGTTTCTGCAGCGTGCGCACCTAGGATTTAACACTGATCCCGCGAGCAGCAAAGACTTCACGCGCAGCCGTTATACCGTTCAAGGCGCTGGGAAATCCTGCGTATACGGTCATTTGCAAGATCACATCGACCACCGCCTCCGGTGTGCACCCGACGTTAAGGGCGCCGCCGATATGCACTTTCAGTTGTGGCTGGGCATTGCCCAGTGCGGTCAATGCCGCAACGGTTGCCAGCTCACGAGTGCAATGGTCGAGGCCGGGGCGGGCGAAGACATCGCCGTAGGCAAAACTCAGAATCCAGTCCGCAAGCTCTGGAGCAGTATCCTTCAATGAATCAACCACTGCCTGACCAGGTCCGCCAGTAATCTGCGTCAGCGCGGCTTCTCCGCGCGCTCGACGATCAGTCATCTCCACCGGCGCTGCGACACTGGTCACGCTGGCGCCGATCAATGTGGCGGACAGCAAACGATTGAAACCGGGAAGTTTACGGATCATGGTGATGCTCCTTTTGCTCGAGTTGGTGGTAGATCTGAATCTTGTTATCCAGAGCCTCCAGGGACTGGCTCAACTGGCTGATCTGCGCTTGCACGTCCCGGCGATGCTGCTCGAGAAGTTCGCGGCGTTCTGCCAGGGTCGAGTCGCCTGATCGACGCAATTCGGCATACCGCAGCATTTGCTGGATCGGCATTCCGGTCGCCTTCAGCCGGAGCAGAAACTCGGCCCACAGCACATCCTTCTCGGTGTATACCCGGTGGCCATTGCCACCGCGCCCAACCGGATCGAACAGCCCGATGCGCTCGTAATAGCGGATCGTGTGAGCGCTCAAATCAAGGCGCTTGGCCAACTTTGAAATTGTCAGTTCTGGATTCATGTCATCACCGTAAAGGTTTGAGTGCGCTCTAAGTCAATGGCTATTTTCCATCAAGCAGAATCAGGCAAATCGCCGACAGTATCCGCCTAACGCCGGCACCGCCCTGCCCCCTAATCTGAACCCATGCAGAACACACTACTGCAACGGGTTAACCAGAGACTGATCTGAACGACCCGGACCTCAATCGAAATTTGACCGGAGTCACCGCCATGAAAACTGTAAGCCAACTGATCGCCGTCGCCACCTTTGCCCTCAGCGCCAGCGCATTCGCCGTACCGAGCAATCAGGAAGATCGTTTCTTCACCCAGGTCAACGAACCACAGCAGACGCTTGCCGCCGACGGTTCAGACCGCACCCCGGGTCGTCGCGCAGCCTGAGCGGGTGTTGCCAAGACGAGAAAAGTCCTGCGGGTTTGAAACCTTCAGAACTTTTCCGCTTTTGGGGACCCGCATTGAACAACTTGATTCAGAGCCTCATTGATAGGAACAGGCAATACTTCGATCAGATTCGGCATAGTCCAACAGCGTTATCCGCCCTAGCATGGCCTCTCCAATCGCCTGCTGGAGTACAGATCCATGAAGACCCTTTTCATCACCGGTGTCAGCAGCGGCTTCGGCCAGGCGCTGGCCAAAGAAGCGCTCGCTCAAGGTCACAGGATTATCGGCACAGTGCGCAGTGAATCCGCGCTGGCAGCCTTCGAAGCGCTGTCGCCCGAGCGCGCGCATGGGGTGGTGCTGGACGTTACCGATTTCGATGCCATCGATGGGGTGGTTGCGGCTGTGGAGGATCGTCACGGCCCGGTGGACGTGCTGGTCAACAACGCCGGTTACGGGCATGAGGGGATTTTCGAAGAGTCATCGCTGGAGGAAATGCGCCGCCAGTTCGATGTCAACGTGTTTGGCGCAGTGGCGGTGACCAAGGCTTTCGTCCCGCATTTTCGCCAGCGCCGCGCGGGGCATATCCTCAATATCACTTCGATGGGCGGCCATATCACCATGCCCGGGATCGCGTACTACTGCGGCAGCAAGTTCGCTCTGGAGGGCATCTCCAACACCTTGAGCAAGGAGCTTGCGCCCTTCAATATTTTTGTCACCGCTGTGGCGCCGGGGTCATTTCGCACCGACTGGGCGGGCCGCTCGATGCAGCGCACGCCGCGTAGCATCAGTGATTACGACGCAAGTTTCGATCCGGTGCGCAAGGCCCGCGAGGAGAAAAGCGGCCATCAGCTGGGCGATCCGCAGAAAGCTGCACGGGTCATGCTGACGATCATCGACAGTCAAAACCCGCCGGCTCACTTGCTGCTTGGCAGTGATGCTCTGGCGCTGGTGCGTGACAAATTGCAGCGCACGGCGGAGAGTATTGAGCAATGGCAAGCGCTCAGCCGCTCGACGGATGGCTGAGCAACGCGGAGAACCTAAATGCCGAAACCGAAAGACCCGCTCACGGCACGCATGGTCCGGTTGATGAGCCAGCTCGCCCCGCTGGAGGGTTACAACCTGAGCCCGCTGGACGATGTGCGTTTCCTGCGTTCCAACCGACCGCTGACCCGCACGCCAGTGCTGTATGAACCGGGCATCGTGATCCTTTGTCAGGGGCGTAAACGCGGCTATCTCGGCGATGAAATCTATGTCTACGACGCTCAGCACTATCTGGTGGTGTCGGTGCCGGTACCCTTCACCATGGAAACCGACGCCAGCGAAGCCGAGCCAATGCTCGCGGTGTACGTGCGTCTGGATTTCGCCTTGGCCGGCGAGCTGATTCAGCAGGTCGATGAACTGTGGGATTTCCCCAGATCCCAACCGATGGGCATGTACGCCTCGCCGCTCGACGAACCGCTACGCCAATCGACCTTGCGTTTTCTCGAAGTGATAAACAACGATGCCGACGCGCGAATCCTCGGTCCGGCGACGCTGCGCGAGCTCTACTACCGCATCCTCACCGGCGAACAAGGCGGCACCCTGCGCGCCGCCATCGCCCAACAGGGCCAGTTCGGCAAAGTGACCCGCGCCATCCACAAGATCCACAGTTGCTATCACCAGCATCTCGACGTAGAAACCCTGGCCAAAGAAGCGCAGATGAGCGTGCCGAATTTTCACCTGCACTTTCGCAAGGTTACCGATTCCTCGCCGATGCAGTATCTGAAGTCGACGCGGCTGCACCAGGCGCGATTGCTGATGCTGCGTAACGACCTGACTGCGGCAAAAACTGCATTTCTGGTCGGCTACGAAAGCGCCTCACAATTCAGCCGCGACTTCAAACGCCTCTTCGGCCGCCCACCGCTAGCGGAAGTGGCGTGGATGAAACAGGCCTATGCGCTGCCGGCACCGACGACTGCTTCGGCGTTTGTGTCGTCGCACTGACTTTTAACGCTTTAACGTCTTCGCCATGATGATCGTGCGCTCCGTCTGATGAAACTCATCTCTGATTTTCTCGAAGCCGAGGGAAGCATAGAAGCCTTCTGCGGTGACTGAAGAAGGAACGCGCAGCAGATTGAAACCTGTGTCCATGGCGAGTGATTGAATGCTGTTCATCAGCTGTCTTCCGACCCCCATTCCTTGAAAGTCCGGGTCGACAAAGACGCTTCGAACAACGTCTCGATCGAGACTTGCCGTTGCGACGATTTGACTGTCGAGCGTAGCGACCAGCACCTGGCGCTCAGCCAACAAGCAAAGGATCTTCGAGGGCGAAAAACTTTCAATCACTCGATCAATGATATCGGATGGATAGTCGCGAGCATTGCTCTCACGGAGCGTCTTGATGATCGTTTCACTGATAGCCGATGCATCCGCATCCCTCGCAATGTGAATTTGAATATCCATCCCGTAGCTCCTTGCTGGTCAGTTCCGTGTACAGCACTTATCGCAGCAAATTCCCCATCCGCATAGTGCTTGCCCCTTCCTGTGTTTCCCCGCCCAATCAAACAGGTCAGCCACCTGCATCAGGATGGGATCATGAACACCACGGCCATTCCCGAAGGTTTCTCTCCATTCACCCGCAGCAGTCCGTTGCTGGATCTGCTCGGCCCGATCTACGCCAGAGGTCACGGCCTGCAATTGGAACTGGGCTTACTGACCGACTCCCGCCACGCCAACGGCCGTGGCACTTTGCATGGTGGTGTATTGGCGACTTTGGCCGATGTCGGGATGGGCTACGCCATGGCCTTTTCCAGCGATCCGCCGCAGCCATTGATTACGGCGAGCATGACCCTGGATTATCTCGGTGCGGTGCAAATCAACGAGTGGCTCGAAGTGCGTCTTGAACACTCCAAAAAGGGCCGTCAACTAGCGTTTGCTGGCGTCAGTCTGCACGTCGGAGAGCGAACGGTCGCGCGCGCCAGTGCCGTGTTCGCGGTGCCGATGAATTGAATCGACTGACTCGACTCATCGCCCCACCTGGACCGCAGGCCGGGATTTGCCGCCCCGCCCGCACGGTCATTACCTTCAAGGCATTGTGTTCGCCATCGTCACCCCATACGCAGCCAGAAGCATATCCGCCGCCCGCTCACCAATAACGACACACGGCGCCATCGTGTTGCCAACGGTGATGCGCGGCATGATCGAGGCATCTGCAACGCGCAGCCCGTCGATCCCGTACACGCGCAATTGGTGGTCAACCACCGACAGCGCATCGCGCCCCATTTTTGCCGTACACGACAAGTGCCAGTAGGTCATCGCCGAGTTGCGGATGAACTGTTCCATAGCGCGACGCTCTCTGGGCCCGGGCACGACTTCGCGCTTGATCAGCCCATTGAAGGCCTGGCTGTTGCCGAGTGCCCGGCACAGTTCGATCGACGCATATGCCGCTGCCATGTCCTCGGGTTCACTCAGCGAGTTCGGCTCGATAATCGGCGCATCTACTGGCCCAGCACCCGACAACCGCAAGCGTCCGCGACTGGCAGGTCTGGCCAGCCCGGCGAACATGGTCCAGCCATGCTCCGGCGGCTCGATGGCGACCTCTGGCGGAGACGGTACCGCGAATGCCAACTGGCAATGCAACAGATCCGGGGCTTCCAGGCGACTGTCGCTTTTCCAGTACAAGGTGGTTTCGCATCCGCTGCCAGCGACCGCTTGGGGTTGTCGGTATTCCCACGTGCAGCCGAAAGCCAGATGATCCTGCAAATTCTCGCCGACACCGGGCAGATGTACGACCGGTGCGATGCCGTGTTTTCGCAGTTCATCCGCCGGGCCGATGCCTGACTGCATGAGCACTTTCGGTGATTGCACCGCGCCCATGGACAGAATGACTTCAGCTGCGGCATGAAAGCGCCGCCGCTCGCCGGCGATCAACACTTCGACACCGACGGCCCGGCTGCCGACCAGCAACACGCGGGTCACCAACACCCCGGTCAGCACCGTCAGGTTCGGCCAGTGCAAGCGTGGCCGGATGTAGGCGTCGTAAACCGACTCGCGCTTGCCCTGTTTGATGCGCAAGTCGGTGACAGCGATCCCTCCTGCGCCTTCCATCATCTCGCCATTGGGGCTGTCGAATCGTGGGATGCCCAGATCGACAGCCGCCTCCAGCGTTGCCAACGCAAGGGGTTGAGGTGTGGCCGGCTGTTCGACATGTACCGGCCCACCTGAACCACGCCGGGTGGCGTCCGGGCTGCCTTGCCAGTTTTCGATCCTGCGGTAGTAATCGAGAACCGATGCGTAGCCCCAGGCCCGGTCGCCAGACTCGGCAGCGAAATGCTCCCAATCGGCGCGATGGCCGCGCGACCAGACCATCACGTTGATGCTCGAACCTCCACCGAGTCCCTTGCCCATGCTCAGCGGAAGCCGTCGACCGTTAAGGCGTGGATCGGGTTGCCCTTCGAAGGCCCAGTCGCGCTCGGAACCGAGGTTCAGCGGCCACTGCTCTGGTTCTGTCACCTCGGGGCCCGAATAGTCTTCGCCGGCCTCGATCAGCAGAACCCGCGCGCCAGGCTGATCGGCAAGCCGCGCAGCGACCACGCAGCCCGACGTGCCGGCACCACAGACAATGAAGTCATAGTCCTGATCGCTTCGATGATTCATAAGCCCGCTCCGTATCGATGCGCGATCACTGCGCTGCAACGCTGTGCACGGCGTTCAGAATCACTGCGGCGACCTCGGCCGGCTGCGACTGCTGCGGGACATGGCTGGAGTTCACCTCGGCGAAGGTCGCACCGATACGCTTGGCTGCAGCGCGCTGGACATCGGGATGAATCATTCGGTCTTCGGTGGCGAGCAGGTACCAGGACGGTTTGGTTTTCCAGGACGAAACGGTGGTTTTATCTTCGAAAGCCGAGGCCTTGATCGGCCCTTGCGTGGCGGTCATGACGGCGGTCTGCGCGGCCGGCAGATCCTGAGCGAAATCCTTGGCCATGCCTTCGGCGGTCAGATAAAGGAAGCCGTTACCGTCGGCCTTGATCTGACTGATGCCCGGCGGCGTCGGCGCGCCTTTACCCTGTTCGCCACTGGTTTGCCCGGCCTCTGGCGCGAAGGCGGCGACATACACCAGCGCGCTGACTTTCTGGTCGTTGCCAGCCTCGGTGATCACCGTGCCACCCCACGAGTGACCGACCAGCACCACCTTGCCCTGCTGGTTGCTCAACGCGCGGCGCGTGGCGGCAACGTCATCGGCCAGTGAGGTGAGCGGGTTTTGCACAACGGTAACGGCCACGCCTTTGGCTTGCAGCAGTGGCACCACCTTGGCCCAGTCCGAGCCGTCAGCGAAGGCGCCGTGTACGATCACCACCGAAGGCGTTGTATCCTGCGCGTGGCTGGCGCCGGCCATGAAGGTACTGGTCAGGGCAAAGGCGACGGTGGCGAATTTCGATTTGATTGTTTTCATTGGATGAGCTCCTGTTCGGGAGTTCAGAGTGTGCTGGCCGGCCTGCGCTGTGGGCATCGGTCAATTATCCGACCCCGGGGCATTTTTCATGGATAGTGGCTTGCAACTGGACATCTCACTGGACGGCGCATTGGCAACCATCGCCCAGGTCGGTGACCTCAGCATGGGGCAACCGCTCGGTCATTCCCGGCGCGTTGCCGCTTTGGCGCGGATGCTCGCGCAGGCACGCCACGGCGACGGTGAGCATCTGCAGGTTGCAGAGCAGATTGCCTTGCTGCGCTGGTCTGGGTGCACGGCCAACGCCGAAGGCTTTGCCGACCTGCTGGGCGACGACGTCGATGGTCGCCGCGCAATGCTCGATCTGACCTTGGGCAATGAACAGATGAACGCGGTGCATCAGGCAACCCCGCTGGCCGTGGTGCACTGTGAAGTGTCCGGTGCAATCGCCAAAACCCTTCAGCTCGGGGCTGCCGTTGAGGCGGGCCTGTGTCGGGTGTTCGAAACCTACGACGGCACTGGCCGACCACTGGGCGTAAGCCATGAACACATCCCTGAAGTCGCCTATCAGGTGGTCATGGCTGGTGATCTGGACATTCTCACCCGCGCCCATGGCCTGGACGCGGCGCTGCGCTGGATCAGCGAGCAGTCGGATCGGCGCTATCCTGCGTCGCTGGTGTCGTTGCTGGTGGCTAATGCCAGGGAATGGCTGGCGGATCTGGATACGCTTCCCTCTAAAGTTGAACCCGCGCCCGAGCAGTGTCGTGTCTCGCTGACTTTGGTCGGAGACGTCATTGACTTGAAGCTGCCATGGCTGGCCGGGCATTCGCGTCAGGTCGCCCATGTCGCCGTGGAAGCTGCGCGCCTGTGGGGGCTGGGTGAGCCGACGCTGACAGACATTGGCAAGTCCGCGCTGATTTACGGTCTCGGCCGCGCAGCCGTTTCCAATCATCTTTGGAATAGCCCAGGGCCGCTGCCCTACGGTGCGGCAGAGCGAGTGCGCCTGGTGCCTTACTGGACGCAACAGGCGCTCCGACCGGTAGCGGAATTGGCCGCGCCCGCCGAGATAGCCACCCATGCATATGAACGGCTCGACGGCAGCGGCTATTTTCGCGGGGTGGCGGGTGATGCGCTGTGTGCCGGACATCGGCTGTTCGCCACCTCGGTCGCCTGGGTGGCGTTGAGGCAAGCCCGGCCATGGCGAACAGCCCACGACGAAGCCGCAGCGGGCAAGCTACTCAAACAGGATGCTGGCCGCGGCCTGTTCGATAACGATGCCTGCGAAGCGGTCATTGCTGCCGCCAGTGGCGAGCGCCGCCTGCGGCAACCCAAGCCTTCGCTGCTGACAGCCCGTGAGTGCCGCATTCTTCTGGAAATCAGCCGTGGCGCCAGCAACAAACAAGTCGCGCAACTGTTGGCTATAAGTCCGAGCACGGTGCGCACGCACATGGAAAGCATCTTTCGCAAACTGCAATGTTCAACCCGCGCAGCCGCCACCCTGAAGGGGCTGACACTGGGCTTGATCGCCTGAATACGTTGCCGGGTCAAGCCTGACTGGCGCGCGCCAACTCAATAAATGCCCTGGCGGCCGCAGAGGGATTGCGGCGGTTCGGATAGTACAGGCACAACCTGTCTCGGGCCGGGGTCCAGTCCTCGAGAACCTGCACGAACTCGCCGGTGCGGATTTCGTCACGAACGTCCTGCTCCATGAAAAAGCCCAGCCCCATGCCCGCCTGCACCGCGACCTTGACCACGCTCGATTCGTCCAGCGTCAGCGGACCGTTCACATCAAGACGGGTAACTTCTCCGTCCCGTTCGAAATACCAGGGGAAAATCGCCCCGTTCGGTAGTCGCACGCGGATACATTGATGCCCGAGCAGCTCGGACGGCGTGCGCGGTTTGCCGTGTTGTTCAAAGTACGCTGGCGAACCGACCACTGCGTACCGCTGCGGCGGCCCTACCGGGACCACAATCACGTCGTTGGGCACCAGGCCTGCCGAGCGCACGCCGAAATCGAAGCCGTCAGCCACGATATCCACCAGCCGGCCTTCGGTTACAAGGTCAATGTGGACTTTCGGATGCTGCTGCAAAAACTCGATCACCAGTGGCAGCAGCGCCGAACGCGCAGCGCTGGCGAAGGCATTGATGCGCAGCGTGCCCGAGGGTCCGGCGTTCTGCGATCGCACAGCATCCAGTGCCGCACGCAGATCCTGCAAGGCTGGCCCCACTTGCTCGAGAAACACCCTGCCCGCTTCGGTGATGGCGACGCTGCGGGTGGTGCGGTTGAACAGTCGCGATTCGAGGCGCGCTTCCAGTTGCGCAATGGTGTTGCTCAGCGCGGTGGTGGAGACGTCGAGATCAATGGCGGCCTGGCGAAACGACCCCCTTCGCGCCACGGCTATGACGGCGTCCAGGTCATTGAGGGCCAAGCGATCCTGAACCATGGATTGTCCTGATTTCCGGGATAGGTCATTAAGTTTTGTCCCAGTTGAACAAACTATCTGCGACCCAGCAAGATGACTCCAGTTAATCAATCAGGAGTCAGCCAATGAACCTTCAACATCCCGCCGTCGTGCAGACGTATGTCACGGTCATCGACGAGAAAGAAATCTACGACGCGATCCATCAATTCCGAGCGCTGGAGATCTCGCCATGCTGAATTCAGGATTGACTGGCAAACGGGTGCTCGTCACTGGCGGCACCAAGGGAATCGGCAAAGCAGTGGTCGAGTGGTTCCTGGCCGAGGACGCAAAGGTCATCACCTCGGCTCGGCAAGTGGACGTCGAAATGCCGGGCGCACTGCTGGTTGCGGCTGATCTTTCGACACGGGAAGGTTGTGACGTACTCATCGCAGCGGTCCAACAACAACTGGGCGGCGTCGACATAGTGGTTCATGTCCTGGGTGGCTCGTCGGCCCCCGGTGGTGGTTTTGCAGCGCTGGACGAGGAGCTGTGGCAACGCGAGCTCAATCTGAATTTGCTGCCGGCGGTGCGCCTCGATCGCGCCCTGCTCCCTGGCATGCTCGAGCGTCGGGATGGCGTTGTAATCCATGTCACGTCTATCCAGAGTCGGCTGCCACTGCCGGAATCAACGACGGCGTACGCGGCGGCCAAGGCTGCGCTGTCGACCTACAGCAAAAGCTTATCGAAAGAGGTGTCGCCCAAAGGGGTTCGCGTGGTTCGGGTTTCCCCGGGCTGGGTCGAAACCGAAGCGTCGGTGGCATTGGCCGAGCGACTCGCGCAGGAGGCAGGCACTGACTATCAGGGTGGCAAGGACATCATCATGCAAGCCTTGGGCGGTATCCCGCTCGGCCGCCCATCGACACCGGCTGAAGTGGCTGAGCTGATCGGGTTTGTGGCGTCGCCGCGAGCGGCGTCGATCACAGGAAGTGAATTTGTGATCGACGGCGGGACCATCCCGACAATCTAGCCGGCAGTTTGCGGGTCAGGGATGACTCGCTGAATCCGACCGGCACGCTTACATCCGATGCTGCTCCAGCAAAAAATCCACAAACAAGCGCACCCGCACCGGCATCGCCGCGCCGCCGACGAACACCGCATGAATCGGTTCCTCATCGCCCGGGTTAAACGCTTGCAGCAGCGGGATCAGCGCGCCGCGCTGCAAATCTTCCCTGACGGTGAACTCGCCAATCCGCGCGACGCCCGCGCCGAGTCTGGCGAACTGGGCCAGTGCTTCGCCGCTGCTGCATTCGATGTTGCCGCTGACTTTCAGCGAGAACTCCTTGCCGTCGCGGATAAACGGCCAGTTGGCTTCGGCGCGGCGGAAGTTGAAGCGCAGGCAGTTGTGCTTGAGCAGGTCTTCCGGTTCAAGAGGTGTGCCGTGACGTTGCAGATAGTCGGGCGATGCGACCACGACCTGGCCGGTGTGGCCGAGCCGGCGTGCGGTCAACGGGCTATCGGGTAGATGGCCGAAGCGTATGGCGACGTCCGCCTGGCCGGCGAGGATGTCGACTACTTCGTCGCCGAGGCTGAGGTCGACGACGATGTTCGGGTAACGGGCGGCGAAGGCTGCGACCAGCGGCACAATGGCCAGCCGTCCATGGCCAAGGGCGGCACTGACACGCAAGCGGCCCTTGGGTACGCCCTGATCGGTGATGGCCCCTTCCACCTCGTCCATGTCTGCCAGAATCCGCCGGGCACCGCGCAGGAAGGCCTCGCCCTCGGCGGTAAATGTCAGCGCGCGGGTGGTGCGCAGCAACAGACGAGTGCCGAGTCGCTGTTCGGCGCGGGCGATGATCCGACTGACCGCCGAAGGCGTCAGCCCCAGCGCACGCGCAGCCGCTGAGAGGCTGCCCTCCTGCGCCACGGTGACGAACACGCTCATTTCCCCTGACCTGCCGTTGAAGTCCATTCGTGCCTCTTACGCAAAGGTGATTGCCAAAATCGCCATCTACCGCCTGAAAACGATGGATCGTAGCATTGGCGGCATAGATGAGGAGACTTTCCATGCGTATCAATCCACCACTTGTTGCACTCGCTGTCGGCGCCTTTGGCATCGGCGTGACCGAGTTCGCGCCCATGGGCATGTTGCCCGGTATCGCTGCCGATCTCGGCGTTTCCATTCCCGCTGCGGGGTTGTTGGTCAGTGCCTACGCCTTGGGCGTGCTGCTCGGCGCACCACTGATGACCTTGACCACCGGAAAGATTCCCCGGCGCTATCTGCTGATCGGGCTGATGGCGATTTTCACCCTGGGTAATCTGATGTCGGCGCTGGCCAGCGATTACTCCAGCCTGATGGTCGCCCGCGTGATCACCTCGCTCAATCACGGCGCATTCTTTGGGGTTGGTTCGGTGGTCGCCGCCAGTGTGGTCGCGCCGGAAAAACGTGCCGGCGCCGTGGCGGCGATGTTCATGGGCCTGACGTTGGCGACCATCGGCGGTGTACCGCTGGCGGCGTGGTTTGGTGAGCTGTTCGGCTGGCGCACGGCGTTCTGGGGCATTACCGGTCTCGGCGTGCTGACCATGATCGCCTTGTGGTTCGCCCTGCCCAATCTGAATGCAGAGCAAGGCGCGGGTGCGCTGGCGGAAATACGTGTATTGGGCCGCGGTCCGGTGTTGGCCGCGCTGGCCCTGACCGTGGTCGGCTCGAGTGCGATGTTCACCGTGTTCACCTACATCGCGCCGATTCTCAGCAGCGAAACCCACGCCTCAGCCGCGTTCATCACCGCCATGCTGGTGTTGTTCGGAATCGGTTTGACGCTGGGCAACATGTGGGGTGGCAAGGCCGCCGACCGCTCGATCGACCGCACCCTGATCGTGTCGCTGAGCGCATTGATTGTGGTGTTGCTGGCGTTCACGGTGCTGATGCGCTGGCCGCTGCCGGCCGCCGTGGCCATTCTGATCTGGGGTATCGCCAGCTTCGCTTTGGTGCCGCCGCTGCAGATGCGCGTGATGGAAGCCGCCAAGGACGCGCCGAATCTGGCTTCGGCGGTGAACATCGGCGCGTTCAATTTCGGCAACGCGATCGGCGCGGCGCTGGGTGGCGCGGTGATCAATGCCGGGCTTGGTTATCCAGCGATTTCCCTGGCCGGCGCAGCGATGGCTGGTCTGGGCCTGCTGATGGTGCTGACGTTCGCCTGGCGCTCCAGAGCCAGTGCCGCTGCGCTGGCGTAAGTCTTCGCAGCGCTACGCCCCGCCTTGCTGATATTCGCGGGGCGTGCAGCCGAACTCGCGACGGAACACCGTGTGCAGATATTGCGCAGACTTGAAGCCGCAGGCCTGGGCAATGTCGGCAATCGCCGCATCGGTGTTCTTCAAACCGCTGGTGGCCGCCGCCAGTTTGAAACGCAGAATTTCGTCATGCACGCTGCAACCGCGCTCAGCGCGGAAATGCGCTTCCAGCGACGAGCGCGACACGCCGACATACGCCGCCACTTGCGCGGTCTTGATGCCCTGACAGGCATATTGGCGGATGAACAGCAGCGCTTGCATGACGTAGGGATTGCCCAGTGGTTGGTGCAGGCTCGACACCTGCACGTTGACCGCGTCCGGCGGAATCAGGATCTGCGTACCGGTGGACGGCATGCCGTGGAGCATCTGGTGCAGCAATTGCGCAGCGGTGCGGCCCATGGTTTCGGTGCCCTGAATCACCGAACTCAGCGGTACACGCGTCAGGCTGCGGGTCAGCGGGTCGTTGTCGATGCCGATCAGCGCGACCTGCTCCGGCACGGCGATGCCGGCGGTCAGGCAGGCTTGCAGCAACTGCCGGGCACGGGCGTCGCTGACGGCGATGATGCCGATCGGTTTCGGCAGGCTGTGCAGCCAGGCGATCAGTTGTTCGACGGCGCTGTCCCACAGCGGCGCGCTGGTGCCCATGCCGCGATAGATCTCGGCGTGGAGGCCGTCTCGTTGCATCAGTTTGCGAAAGGCTTTTTCCCGCTCCTGCGCCCAGCGATTGGCCTGCGCTTCCGGCAGGCTGAAACAGGCAAAGCGCTGCAACCCCGCCTCGACCAGATGCGAGTAAGCCAGAGTGATCAATGCGTTGTTGTCAGTGGCAACGTAGGGAATCGCTTTCGGATAGGCGCGCGCATCCTCGTAGGAACCGCCCACCGCCACCACCGGCAAATGAATGTCGGCCAGCGCCTCGCCGATCAGCGGATCGTCGAAATCGGCAATTATCCCGTCACCCTGCCAGCGCTCGATGCCTTTCAAGCGGCAGAGAAAATCCTCTTCCAGAAACAGGTCCCAGGAAGCGCGGGTGCTGCTCAGGTAGTTGCCGATGCCGCTGATGATTCCACGGTCGTAGATCTTGCTGCCGTTGAACAACAGGGCGATGCGGTGCACGGGCGGTAGGCTTTTCATTCAGTATCCGGATTTTGCGTCAAGCCATTCGCGAGCAGGCTCGCTCCCACATGGTTTTGTGAACGACACGAATCAAATGTGGGAGCGAGCCTGCTCGCGAAAGCGGCCTCAAATTGTTTTTGTTCCGGGCCGCCATGTCACGGCGACGATGGACACAGACTAGGCCTGCGAGCGCTGAAGCTCAATACGCAAAATCGCACTCGCAGTTGAGGCTTTTCATAATCAGCGGGCACGGGGGCGTTGCTAGTATCGAGACACCGCCAAGAACAACAAGGACAAGGTCCATGCAGTATTTCCCCAATATCGAGCCGGTTCGCTACGAAGGCCCGAACAGTGATTCGCCCCTCGCATTCCGCCACTACGACGCCGACAAACTGATCCTCGGCAAACCCATGCGTGAACACCTGCGCATGGCCGCCTGCTACTGGCACACCTTCGTCTGGCCGGGCTCTGATGTGTTCGGCGCCGGAACCTTTAAACGCCCGTGGCAACGCAGCGGCGCGCCGATGGAGCTGGCTATCGCCAAGGCTGAAGCGGCGTTCGAGTTTTTCAGCAAACTGGGCATCGATTACTACTGCTTTCACGACACGGACGTCGCCCCCGAAGGCAACTCGCTGAAGGAGTACCGCGAACACTTCGCGCAAATGGTCGACCGCCTCGAACAGCATCAGGAACAAAGCGGTATCAAGTTGCTCTGGGGCACCGCCAACTGCTTCAGCAATCCACGTTTTGCCGCCGGTGCCGCGAGCAATCCCGATCCGGAAGTGTTCGCCTGCGCAGCCGCGCAAGTGTTCAGCGCAATGAACGCCACCCAACGGCTCAAGGGTTCCAACTACGTGTTGTGGGGTGGCCGTGAAGGCTACGAAACCCTGCTCAACACCGATCTGAAACGCGAGCGCGAACAACTCGGGCGCTTCATGCGCATGGTGGTCGAGCACAAGCACAAGATCGGTTTCACCGGTGACCTGTTGATCGAGCCCAAGCCGCAGGAGCCGACCAAGCACCAGTACGATTACGACAGCGCTACGGTGTTCGGCTTTCTCCAGCAGTACGGCCTGGAGAAGGAAATCAAGGTCAACATCGAAGCCAACCATGCGACCCTGGCCGGTCACAGCTTCCATCACGAAATCGCCACCGCCGCCTCGCTGGGGATTTTCGGCAGCATCGACGCCAACCGTGGCGATCCGCAGAACGGCTGGGACACCGACCAGTTCCCCAACAGCGTCGAAGAAATGACCCTGGCGACCTATGAAATCCTCAAGGCCGGCGGTTTCAAGAATGGCGGCTTCAATTTCGACTCCAAGGTGCGCCGGCAGAGCCTCGACGAGATCGACCTGTTCCACGGCCATGTCGGCGCCATGGACATTCTCGCCCTGTCGCTGGAACGCGCCGCCGCGATGGTCGAGAACGATCAACTGCAAGTGCTCAAAGATCAACGCTACGCCGGTTGGCGTCAGCCGTTCGGGCAGGCGGTGATGGCGGGCGACTTCAATCTCGAGTCGCTGGCCGAGCACGCGTTCACCAACGAGCTGAACCCGCAAGCCGTCAGCGGCCGCCAGGAAATGCTCGAAAACATCGTCAACCGTTACCTGTATCGCTGATCGCCGAGACCCTCTGCCAACGCAACCACGCTGTGACAATTGCACGACAATTCTGTGCCTGCTGCGTCGGCAGATTCTCTACAGTTCTACCAGCCCGATTCATCGTCAGGCCGTGTCTTTCCAACAAAAATAAAAGGACGCACCACCATGAACAACTTGAAACGTACGCTGTTGGCCAGTGCCCTGGCGTTGTTGGCCCTGCCGGTAATGGCCGACGCTACCCACCCTAAAATCGGTTTCTCCATTGACGATTTGCGTCTGGAACGCTGGTCGCGTGACCGCGATTACTTCGTCGCGGCGGCGGAAAAAATGGATGCCAAAGTCTTCGTGCAATCGGCAGACGCCAACGAGCAGAAGCAGATTTCGCAGATCGAAAACCTTATCTCTCGCGGCGTCGACGTGATCGTCATCGTGCCGTTCAACGCCACCGTGTTGACCAACGCCGTGGCCGAGGCGAAGAAAGCCGGGATCAAAGTCGTGTCCTATGACCGGCTGATCCTCAACGCCGACGTCGACGCCTACATTTCCTTCGATAACGAAAAGGTCGGTGAGATGCAGGCCGGTGGCGTGCTGAAGGCCGCGCCCAAGGGCAATTACTTTCTGTTAGGTGGTGCGCCCACCGACAACAAC